>JACLAD010012914.1_pt1 | contig 73307 bp, 67 predicted proteins | sample 8027901 | NCBI WGS metagenome assembly JACLAD01 (sample SAMN15725071, study PRJNA655200) | protist metagenome | isolation source: fluorescence activated cell sorting (FACS) single amplified genomes of... | place: Spain: Blaines Bay Microbial Observatory, Mediterranean Sea | collected 2016-07-05 | reverse complement strand
ATCATCTGACTGCGTTATTGAACGTTCAGCGCACCCTAGCCTCCAATGGTCTGGAGCTGATTTTCAGATGGAGTAATGAAGACGCAATCACAGTAGGAATTCCGCCGGTATCAGGAACCACTGATTCATGAATAAGGCAACATAGGCTGTTCATCGGAGCCATTGCTGGAGCATTAAGATGTTTTAAAACCCTGATGGAGGTAATGCTGAAAATAGGCTCGAGCCTGTAATGAGATGCTGCTGAACGTGATTTCATTTAAAAACTGCCACCCCAGTACTGATTGCAGGACGTTTGGAAACTTCAGTTGGAAAGAAGTATTTTTAGCAGGCGGTCCATGGCTGAGTGAAAAAGTGCCTTAAACTCGCTGCTTTTTCGATGATTTACTTTGGGAAATTTTCAGTTGTTGTTGGACCTTATCAGGTGAGATTGCTATCTGGAGTTCCGCTAAAATCCTAAAGGTAAAGATAACTTTCAAAATATAGTTGCATCATGAATGAGCGAAAATACCAAAGAAATCAGGAGATTTTGCGCTTGCGCGAGCAGGGCCTCTCGATTCGAGCGATTGCCAGCAAGGTCGGTTGTGCAAAATCAACTGTAGGTCACGTGCTTGCCCATGCAGACGAATTCTCAAAGCTGCCTCCTTCGTTGAGTATTGGCTTTGACTCTGATCCTCAAAAGATTGCCCGCCAAATTTACCTGCTTTTTGGCGAAACCTTTACCAAGAAACTAGGCGATTGCTTGAGAGCAGAAGCCCCGCTCACTACTCCTGAAATCATTGAAAGAATTAGAGCCATCACCAATGTGCGGCAGCGGTACGGGATTGCTGCGATTCTGGCAGGAGATCGCTACATGATCTACTGAGTACCAGATCCCAGCCAATAGGGCGTATCGTAGTAATTCGACCATCTTATCTCGCAAGAAGGACCCGCCACTTTCCCCCACCTTTCTCGCTTGAGACCAGTCCCTGACTGCTTTTCAGCAGAGTTACTGCTCCTGGCTGTTGAACATTTTTAACTGAGGATAGTTGGACACAAGCCTAGAATAAGTCCAAAGAATCTTTTGGAATTCGGACTTTTGCTTTCAAACTCGCCCAATTTGGAGGCTGTTTATGACAGCAAGTGGCTTTTTGCAAGCCCCTGTTTTAGCCTTTTCAGGGCGTTTGATTAACTGGCTTGGCTTGTAAATTCAAAGTTGATGATAAGGGCAGAATGCCAGATACAAATGTTTTGAATAAAATAAGTGATGTAGCTGTGGCAAGCGACAGGAAATGATTTTAATCCCTGCTGCATTTATCAATTTCTTGTCTTATGTTAGGCAACATTGCCAATAAAATAAATTAGAAAGGAGGTAATCATGCGTCTAGCCAGTGGAGGTATTCAGCACGAAACCAACACATTCTCCACCACGCCGACGACCCTGGCAGACTTTATTCGCTACAGCCAATTGGGACCCCAGTTGGAAGGCGGAAATGCCATCATTGAACGATATGCTGGCACAGGCTCCATTCACGGTGGCTACATTGACGGAGCCCAAGCTACCGGCATAGAGCTGATACCTCTTCTGACTGCCACTGCTTGCCCCTCTGGAGTGGTTGCTCAACAGGCTTTCGATACGATGCTGGGCTGGTTTTTAGAGCGGCTTGAAAAGGTTCTACCAGTCGACGGTGTGCTTCTCGACTTGCACGGGGCAATGGTGACAGAGAGCTATCAGGACGCTGAAGGTGAATTCATTGATGGCGTTCGTAAGCTTGTTGGCCAAGATATGCCGATTGTCGTCACTCTCGATTTGCACGCTAACATTACAGAAAGAATGGCTGACTTAGCAGATGTGATCATCGGCTTTGATACTTATCCGCATATCGACATGAACGAAAGGGGTCGGGAGGCGATTGAACTCTTAGCACGTATCGTTAGTGGCCAGGTTTCGCCAAGACAGGCATTTCGGAAACTACCTCTGCTTACGATGCCACCGATGCAGTGCACTCTCCGGGAGCCAATGCAGTCCTTGTTGAAGCAAGTCCATCAACTGGAAGCTCGGCCAGACATTCTGACTGCAACCGTTGCGATGGGATTCCCCTTCGCTGATATTCACCATTTAGGTGTATCAGTCCTTGTGACTGCAGACGGTAATCAAGAGCTGGCCGGAGCCAAGGCAGACGAACTAGCCAATACAGTATGGAACCTTCGGGAGGATCTGCAGCCGCAGCTAACCAAGATCGAAGATGTTATGGAATTTGTCGACAAGCATCCTAATGAGAGACTTACAATCTTCGCAGATGGTTCGGATAATCCCGGTCTTGGAGCACCATGCGATGGAACCGTTGCACTGCAGGCAATGATCGATGCTAATTTTAAAAGCGGCTTGGTCGGTGTTCTTTTCGATCCAGAAACTGCAGGGCAAGCCCATGCAGCGGGTGTAGGCAGCATGATTCAGGTTCGATTGGGTGGCAAAACAGACAACCGGCACGGTGATCCAGTTCAGGGAAAGGCCCTTGTTAAAACACTCAGCAACGGAGACTTTACCTATCGGGGACCAATGTTTCAGGGGGTTAAAGACAGTCTTGGACCAAGTGCTACCCTAGTTGTTGGGGGAGTCGAGGTTGTGGTTTCCTCAGAGCGCCGTCAGTGCCTAGACAGAGAAATGTTGAGAGTAGTGGGTATTGAACTTTCTAATTTTCGCTTGCTGGTCATCAAAAGCGCAGTTCATTTTCGAGCAGACTTCGACTCTGTGGCAGCGCACATTTTCGATGCAGATACGCCGGGAACGAATCGGCCTGATTTCAATGCTTACGAATTTAAGCGCTTACGCCGACCAATTTACCCTCTCGACCAAGATGTGAGCTGGTCATGAGCGACAAGAAAACTCGGCATAAAGCAAAGCCAGAAAAAGTATTTGAATACACTTATCACCTGATGGTTTTGACTGGTAACACATCAGCTGATTGAGCAAGCAGATTGCATTTCTGAGAGCTTGAGGCAGACCCTTGAGAACTTTTGCATGGAGGCAAGATGGGAGGCAATACCAAGGAGTGGAAGCGTTTTTATCGTGAGCAGGCGCGAATCGCGAACTATCGCAAATCGCCGGAAGCACAAAGGTTAGTGGCCGAGTTCGAGCGCAGCCATGAAGCACTGGTGGAGCAATACAATACAGTGATCTGGCTTTGCAACAGGATGCTAGTGGCAGAGGCTCGCACGTTGAACGATTTGGACCACCTGCTTGCAGAGAAGAAAGGGCTACCCCCTCCGGAGCCTATCGAGAAAGAAGGGTTTTACGGCCGTAGGTGTGCTAGTATTTATCGTGAATATAGCGTTGAGCTGAGTTTTCGAACTCGCCGATACCGTGACCCTCTGAGTGATGGCCGGTGGCGCACTAAGTTCTTTGACACCCCGGCAGAAGCTGTAGAATTTGAACAACAATTGGCTGTGAAAAAAGCTCAGCGCAAAGCTGAAAAGAAAAGGAAAAGTCAGGAGCGTCTTAAGCGTTGGGTTCAAGAGAGATTGCAGGTTTCCCATGACGAAAGAACAGAGTCTGTTTCGAACCACTGATGCTTACGAAGATCTATCATTATTTTTGGTAATTTTGAGCAGTCCAATTCCTATTGGCGATTGTCGTATCCACCCAACCCCTTTTGCTTAGGTTACCCGGGTGAGGGCTATAAAAGTATTTAAAACTAGCAGTCACGATTGTTGATGAATCCGTCGGGCATAGTGGTGTTGCAGAATCTAGTGTAGCCAAGGCTAGCACCGCGAAAATGTTCAACCCCGATCAAATTAACATCTTTTAAGTTTGCATACCAAAGGTCAGCACCTTCTATATTTGCTTTATGAAGAGTCACTCCGCTTAGGTTTGCTTCACGCAGACTAGCGTTACGAAGGTTAGTGCCCCCTAGATTGGCCTCAAAAAGATTAGCTCTTCGAAGATTTGCATCTCTAAGGTTTGCCGCATCTAACATCGCTCTAACAAGATTTGCATCTCTAAGGTTTGCGCCGGTAAGGTCAGCAAAGCGAAGATCTGACCCCTGAAGATTTGACCCCTGAAGATTTGACCCCTGAAGATTTGACCCCTGAAGATTTGACCCCTGAAGATTTGACCCCTGAAGATTAACTGCAAGCAATTTGGCCTCTGCTAGGTTGGTATAAGAAAGATCAATTTTAGTCAGACTAGTTCCGGTCAAATTACAACCAGCACACTCTTTGGTCTCTAGTAATATCTTCTTTGCTACTTCGCCACTCAACACTACTACGGGTTCTGGCTCCGTTGAAGGCAAAGTAGTATTCTGCACCCACTCGCCGTCTTTAAAATAGAGATTCTTAATTCGCCCATCATTGTAGGTGGCAGTCATCCACTCATTAGGGAATCCGTTTACAAATTCACCGACCAATTCCGCTTCTTCATCCTTGAGTGAGCCACGACCATTAGGTAATCCGTAACGGACTGATCCATTGTAGACAAGATCATCGACTGCGATTCTCTTAGTTTTCCAACTGTTTCGATCGGAAAAATCCGAAAACGTATCAATGTATAAAGTCTTTACTACAGTAGGCTCCTGCGGCTTCACATCAACTGTGGCAGGAGCAATATCTCCCGGCGCAAAGTAGAAGTCACCGATCACCGAGTATTGAACCCATGGGGCCTGGCGCTTGTTGCTAGCACTATAGACATCCGCAGTCGTGCGCTTGAATACTTCCTCGATTTTTAATCCTGGTGTTCCTATATGATCGAGGAGCTTACTGGTAAATAAGCCGCTACTACCCTCACCGTCAGCTGCGATTTGACCAGGAGCTGTTGCAAATGAGATAAAAGTCCCGGCAGCAGCATTTACCTGTGCTAATCCCGGATTCAACGTGCGGAAGGATCTAGAGAAGGGGTTATTCCGGCAGGCATCGAGTACGACGACATTCATCGCATTATCTGCAGCCCGCATCTGCGCCAGTAGTTTGCCGAGTGGTACTGCGTCGTAGCGTACGTCCTCTTCTGTGCTGGGATCAATATCGGTTGGTAGTAGGTAATTCTCACCGTCAAACTGTACCCCATGACCGGCGTAGTAGAAAAGTCCAACCCCTTTACTATCACGCAGTTGCCGGCCGAATTGTTTGATAGAGCGCTACATTTTGCGCTGATCAGCATTGGTCAGTGTAGTTACCTCGAAGCCGAGCCGCTTGAGAGTACTGCCAATTGCTCTGGCATCATTCACCGGGTTGCGCAGTCGACCAGCATACTCATACTCAGAATTACCAATCACTAGTGCTTGTCTGGCACCTGTGCTGGCTTTAGAAGTAGCAGGACGAATTGCACGCTCTTGGGACCAGGCGAGTGGCGCAAGGAGTACGCTTACCAGGAGGCACCATGGCAGTAGTTTAGCGATCACTAGGGTCCCCGTTATTCGTGATGTCACGCTAAAATCACTGTTGAACTTCGTATGTAACCTCCCCCCCAGGCATTATAGTGTTGGAGTCCACTGATCGGCCACTTGCCTGCTGATCGGAGGAAACGTAAATTACAATACCCAGTAGGATCAATTTGAAAAATAGCATTTGCGTCTTAGAAAAAAGCAATTTCTTGCGGGTAAATTAGTTCTTCAGTCAACATCTGCTCCAAATATGATTATCCCCACTCTGAATCTTTCTAGAGATAACCCTCATCTAAGCCGTAAAAGAGGTTATTGAGCAAGAGATGTGTAGGTTAGCACCGCTTCTGCGCTGTAGTTCTGTGGCTTCTCCTTCTTCGGCCGCTTGGCTGCTCGGGTCTTGACCAGTCCATCCTTGGGATCTTTGCCAACCAGGTAAAATTCCGATTCCCCATCAAACCGATACTTGGGTAAGCGCTCCACCAGGTCTTCTTTCGAAGCAATCACCTGCAGATGCTCCAGTCCCAATGGCGGGTAGATTTCAAACTCTCCTAGACTGATCCAGCGGTTGACATCATCAGCATTGACGAATTGAACAAAACGCCTGGGGGCACTCGCCTCCTCTTCTAACTCCAACAGATAAGAAAACGGCTCTGCTCCCGCAAAGGTATGTCCCACGATGTAGAAGTAACCGGGCTTGTTAAGCTTTACATAGATCTCAAATATCTCTCCCTCATTGAACATTAAATCCTGATGCCCCTTGTTGCTGCGGACAGACACTCGAAAGTCTCTCTTGCGCCACAGGTCCGGATTATTGCGCAGTTGCTCTTCAAAGCTAATCTGTGAGGGCTTAGCTTTCAGACCTTGGTAGGCGGCCTTGGGTAGAAAGAGTGATCTGGATTGCTCAATTTGGTTACTGTTGGACTGGGCTAGATGGGCTGAGAGTTCCAGCCCCTGCTCTGTGATCAGGTAGCTGCCATAGAGCCACAGCCTTGCTTGATCAGGTTGACGGACGGTGCTCAGTTTCTCTTGCAGGCGGCCTCTCAAGGCTGCTGCGAAAGGAGTGACTTCCTGGGAGCCGCCTGTGCGGAAGGGGTAGACGTAAATGCTTCTGCGGTCCTGCATATCCTGGGTGAGGATTCTGGCTGCCTGCTCCAGTGAATCAGGTACATTCTGAACCTCGCGCAGTTGCGCCTTCAGTTCGGTTTCCGTGACTTCAAGTTTGGGTAGATCAGTATCCCCAAGTACTAACAACACTGTCTGGTGGCGCTTAAAATCCCCGAGCTTTCCCAGGATGACCTGCAGAAGAGCTTCCCGCTCCACGTTTTTCTCAGCTGCTGCCAATTGCTTGGTAGCCTGCTGAATTTCTCTTTCAATTTCCTTAAGTTGATTGCGATAGAGGGGCGTGGCTTCCTCAGCTGAGAGCCGGGCCAGGGCAGAGTAGTAATCCACATCTTCGACAACAAAGCTCTCCGTACCAAGCAGGGGAAGACGGGATTCGACTTGAATCAGGCTGGTAGCACCTTGACGGAAGTCCTGACCCATCAGTTCTGACAACTGTGTTTGAACGGATTTCACTTCCACCGAGATGTTCTGGGAGAGGTCTGCCAGAGCCTCTTTCTTTGCCTGATCTTTTGTTGGCCCTACCCCTTCACCAGTGATTTCTTGGGTCCAGCCAGTGGGGACTAGAGAGAAAAGCAGAAGCAGAGTTAGCAATATTTTTAACATAATTTTCTGCTTAAGTTTGTTTGGGATTTTGGAGCCTAACTTTAGGAATGAGGAGGAATGATTGGAGGAATTACCTAAGGGTATTTTGAATAATAGGCAAACAGCTAAGAACCGGTATCAGCGCTTGCCCAAATAGGCTTTCACATTCTCATCATCAGGGTTGGCTTCAAAAAGAGCTTCTTTGAAGCGGTTGAAGCCTTCTGCCTGCTTAGGATCAATCACAAAGATGTCAAGGATGTAAACTCCAGAATTATCATCATAGTTAGAGATAGAATTACCTGTGAGATCGCCATCACGTACTGTGAGATGAAGAGTTCCATTAATTCTGTCGCTCATGGAATTACGAAACGCTTTCGAACTGGTTCGTACAACGCTAAATTTACTCAAGTCTTTGGGACCACCCTTCATATAGCTCAGTATCTGCTGACTTAAGTCTTTTGGCCCAGGTTGACTGCATTTGTCGATGTTGTGACAAGTTGTCACCTTCCCAGTCCCATAAAAAATTACTTTATCTCCATCGTCTACTTCTAATCCAGTATCTGTCCATGGCCGATCCCTGCCATACAGATTGACTCTTCGGTATTCCTTTATGTGAAAATCTTGCTCGTAATCAGGTAAAGTAAGTGGAGTATCAGTACAACCAAACTTAAACAAACCACATCCAACCACCTTCTTACTGGATTCCTGAACTTTCTGATAAGTTGAATATTGTCCCTTTATGGTCATTTTTGCATTAAAACTCTGAAAGCTAGACTGAATATTATTTTTCTTTGTATCCGATTCTTTGGCAGCAAAGTTATCAGCACTAAGCTGTAATGAATTTTCATTCTTCTCATTTAAATCCTTTACACAAACAGTATATTGACTTCCACCTGTCAGATCCTCACCAGAGACAATAGAATATGATTTGTTCCAAGGGTTTTGCAGCCTTGCCTCTGAATCTTGAAAGTGAGTCCAGTAGTTTCCAAAACTGAGTTTCTGAAAGATTTTTGTCTTTGCTAGAGACTGAAATCCTGCCCCAGCGAAGAGATTTAATAATTCGTTGTCTTTAGGAAGGCGCCAACCATGACCGTCAAAATCTAGTTGATTGCAATAGCTTCTTGCGCCAAATAATGTTTTCTCCCCAACATCCTGCCTCAGCCAGATCAGCCCCTCCTTTTCGTCTTTTGCAATCACATCATTCCAACGATAACGACTGTTTGACTCAGAAAATTTGCTGCCAACAGTTGATTGCTCTTGCTGAGGACTGGTTGGTTCTGGCAGTGCAGCGATAGAATTTTCTTCAGCTAGCTCGTTTTGGCTCTCAGGAATTGTCTCCTCCTGCTTTTTTGCCTCAACTGGTGGGGGTAATAACATCAGTTTTAGCTTTGCAAGGCTTGCCTGAGCACTTTCTGGAAACTCCTTAAGAAACAGTTCAAAAGCTTTTGGATTCTCAGAGTTCTCGATCATGCTCCAAGCTTGAGCGGCTAGATCAACTACTGGTTTAGCTGGAGTAGGCTCTGGTGTTGGAGGCTCAACCACCACCGGTGGCCTACTGAGCTCAAAAACAAAGTCTCCCTTATTGAGATTTGGATCCTGCAACTTGCCATACTGCGGAGTCAACTCTCCTTTCCAGTCTTCGGCTGTCCGCTTCTGAATGTAGGTGCCCAACTCTGATCCAGTCAGGTAGCCATCCTTGTCAAAATCAGCACTCCCCTCCAAAGCATCAACAAAAGCACGGCGGAAGATACTGATATCCGGGACTTCCTGATCAGCACTTCCTGAGGTAATGAACTGCCTCACCGGCTCTTCGGTAAAAACTTCAATGTAGGACGGAGCTGCTCGAGTGGCTAGAAAGACAGAGCCGGCAAAACAGGAATCGAACATGAACAAAACATGCTTGGCAGAGGTGCTCTTGGCAACTTCTTCAATACGTTGCATGCTCAAAACTTTACGTTGAAATCGGATAGCGTTGCTTTTGGCTGGCAAAGGAGCATCAGCTGGCACTAGAAAACCCATTTCGCCACCATAGCCCAACTTCATGGTGTGGCCATGTCCGGCATAGTAAATCAGCAGTCGATTCTCTGGATCAGCCCCCTTGTCAAAGATGAAATCCTCAATCGCTATCTCCAGTTCATCGAGTGTTGGATCCTCAACCACCTCCACCTGAAACCCATTTTCCTCCAAAGCCCTGCTAACTTCCTCAACATCTGTCTTGACCCCAGGAAGCTTAGACCAGCCGTTGTTGTACTCACTCACCCCAATGATCAGAGCGTGCGATTCTTCGTAAATATAAGAGATTGTTTCATTTTGAGCAGTTTGAGTCTCAATGCGAACAGGCTTGATTGCTCTGGTTTGGGACCAGGCCAGTGGGACTAACAGGAGACTAACAAGTAGAGAGCAGATCAAATATTTCATGATCGCCTGCAGTTAGTAGTGGGGAGAGTGAAGAAATTTAGAAGATGAATTACCAGCAGTGCAGCTAAATATCAAATATTGAAATTGATACAATTTGGAAGAAGGTGGATTAAAGCCCTGGAATCTACACGATTACGGCATTCGGCATAAAGGGGTAAAGGAGTGGTTCTTTGGAACGTACCCTGCTGATTCCTGTCTAGTAAAGTTTGAGTTGGTATGAATATTTCAGCATTTGGTAAATAGCTAGATGAAAATTCAAATATTAACTGAATTTATTAGATAAACTCATATCATTCAGAGGGCATATGGGAGCCAATAAAGACGGCAGGAACTTCTTTTTGTGGCTAGTCTTCATGGTCTTCATATTTGTTGGGATGGCTGTGCTGGAAAAGGTGCTTGAGGTCCCAGCTGTCTGACAGGAAGCACTCGACCTGTGCGGTTAAAAAGTGTTGATTCAAAAACACCTGAATCCAGTCAGCCTGTATTTGAGGCCATCAGGTTATGTGATTGAATTGGTAGAATACTTGGAGATTATGGCGTGGGGCGTTAATGCTAGCAATCATCATTGTTAATGGAGCCGTCGGGCATTGTGGTTTTGCAGAACTTTGCGCTATTTAGCTCGGCTTCACGTAAATCAGCTTCACTTAGGCTAACTTTATTCAAATTAGTGCTGTACAGTTTAGCATTCTTCATAACGGCTCCCTGCAAGTTAGCGCCTCTGAAGTCAGCGCCTCTGAAGTCAGCGCCTCTGAAGTTAGCGCCTCTGAAGTTAGCTTCTCTCAAGTTGGCGCCTCTGAAGTCAGCGTTTTTGGCATTTGTCAGGTTGGCGCCTCTCAAGTTAGCTTCTCTTAAGTCAGCGTTTTCCAAGTCGGCATCGATCAAGTTAGCTTCTCTCAAGTTAGCTCGGTACAAGCTGGCGCCCCTCAAGCTGGCGCCTCTCAAGTTAGCTTCTCTTAAGTTGGCGTTTTCCAAGTTGGTGCCTTTCAAGTTGGCGTCGTACAAGCCGGCGTTTTTCAATTCGGCGTTTCTCAAATTGGCGTCCTGCAAATCACAACTTACACATGAATTGGTTACTCTCAATCTGCTCACCGCATGTCTACCCTTCAATTCGACTCCGACACTGCTTTCCTGCTTTAGCACAACCTGCTGTTTTGATTTCTGCTCCTCAATCTCTTTTTCCCAATAAATTATTCGCCTCTGAGCCTTTGACCTAAGCTTTTTATCTTGTTTTGAGTGTGGATTGTTATCCTTCCAATTGCCCAAGAACCTCTTCCAAGACTCAATTTTCAATAAGTTTCCAATGGACTGCTGCTCAAAAGCTGCGACCTTGTCATAATCCTTCTCCATCCTCTGTTGCCATGCCTGCCATTGAGTCTTAATTCGTTGCCGTTCACGACTGACCTGCTGCAATCGTTGTTGCTCTTTCAAACGCTCACGTTCTGCAGCCCTTGCCTCTCTCTGTAGATCATCCAATTCTAATAAGGTTACTGCTGGAGGCGCAGCTACAGGAGGTACGAAGAAGAAATCACCTGTAACAGAAGAAGAGTCCCATGGAACCTGCCGGCTATTGCTAGCCTGCTGAACATCCATGCGGACTTGTTTGAAGACTCTTTCTAAAGTAAGCCCCGGTGTGGTGATGTGCTTGAGCAGCTTTTCTGTGAAGAGCCCGTTACTACCCACGCCATCAGCAGCAACTTGACCGGGTGCCGTCGCATAGGAAATGAAAGAACCAGTGGGGGCGACTACTTGGGCAAGGCCCCTACTACTGCTGCGGAAAGATCTAGCAAAGGGGTTATTGCGGCAGGCATCCAGAATCACCACGTTCATCCCGTTGCCTGCTACTTCCATTTGCCCAAGCAGTTTGCCCACAGGCACAGCATCGTATGTGACATCAAACTCATTGCTTGGATTGATATCCGTAGGTAGCAGGTAATTCTCTCCCTCAATCTGCATTCCGTGTCCCGCAAAATAAAAGAGACCTGCACTACCCTGTCCCCTGAGATCCTTGCCAAATTGGCGGATTGCCATTTCCATTTTACGCCGATTGGCATCTGTGATTATTCTGACCTTGAAGCCCAAACTCTTTAGAGTACTGCCAATCGCCTTGGCGTCATTTACTGGATTACGAAGTCTACCGGCATAGGCATAGTCTGAATTACCGATGACCAGGGCCTGTCGGGCAACAAATTCTTTGGCAGGACGAGCTGCCCGTTCCTGTGACCAAGCTGGAGTTGTCAAAAACAAGACCAACAAAAAAAAACCGGTCAATCTTTTTAAACCATCGATAATCAAACTTTGACCTCCGATTTGTTTGCAAATTGCGAATTAATTGAGCTTTTTTCTGATAGCACGAACTCTTTTCTGAATTTCTTTTTTTTCCTCAGAGGGATTTGCTAATTCAATCCAACGCTCATAGTAGGGTAGTGCGTTCTTAGAATCCCCGCTGATATCCAGAGCAAATCCAATCTGATAGTTAGATATTTGTGATTCTTTTTCTGTCAGGCTATGTAGGAGAGCTTCCTTGTGATACTTCACTATTCGGGAAGCCAAATCATTAGCTTGGACAGATGCATTTTTCTCCTGGTAGCGGAGCATTCTTTGAAATAGAGCTTGCCCCATCAAACTTCTTGCCGGGCCATAAAGACTGGATGATGAAGGAATCGATGAGAGGGTCTCTTCAGCTACCTGAGGACGGTCATAGCGAAAATGAATTTTACCTAGTTGAAATCGTGCAAAATCTGCTGCAGCATCATTCGGGTTTTTCAAAAGCCAGTCTTCGAAAAGGATTTGTGCTTGAGGCCAATAGCTTTCACCCATAATAAGCAAAACTTCACCCTCTAATTTCATTGCTACAAATCGGAATTTACTCTGTGGTTTACTTGCACGGTAGCATTGAAGATAGTCTCGGGCACTTGTCAAGAGTCCGTCTCCAATCATCTTCTCAGCGAAGGCAAATTGCTTTCGTTCACTAAGGCTGCTGGGCAATCCACAAGATTTTGCAGTCTTTTTTGAAGACGTTGACTTAAGATCTCCTAGTGCAAAGATACTGATAGAAGGCTTTATAAACGCTCTTATTTTTTCTTTGGAACTGATAGAAGGCTTTATAAACGCTCTTATTTTTTCTTTGGGTTGGTAATTTTCTAATCTGAATTCACCCACTTCGAGCCGCTTTAGCTTATTTGAAGCAGCTTGCTTCATTCGTGGGTCACTCAGTTCATATTTGATCTTGGAGTAGATTGCCTTCGCATCATTAATCCTTCCTAAAGTCTCATAACTCAATCCCATCTGCTGCCAGGCTGCAAACTTTTGATTTTCGTTGAGCCCCTCCGCGTGGAAGTAAGTTAACTGCAAGTAAGCAGCAACCGAACGTTCATGAGCTTTCAGCGCAGCCGCAGCTTCTCCACCTAACAATAGAGCTTCTAGCTGGATCAATGGATTTTCACTGCGACGCAACTGGGCAGACCAACTCTCTGCTTGTTCCCAGGCTCCAGAAGCACCAAGTCGTCCAAGATTCAAATGCTCCTTACCAATGCGGAGCATCCGCTGTTCACGCGCAGCCTGATCCGGCTCAAGATTATTGCGTAACCGATCCTCCCATAGTCGAATCAAGCCCTGCCGATGTGGAATTGTTCTTGTGGGTTCTCCCACGTACTCGTAGCGCTCAACCAACCAATTCCGAATCTGCTCTTCTTGTTCCGGTTTGAAACGAGTGTCCGTCAAATAAATTTCTGAACGCTCTGTAAAACGCACATCCTTCAACCAGTAGTACAGGCGCAAAATCGCCAGCTTGGCCTCAATTCCCCAAGTTGGATTCAGAACATTTTGTAGTGAACGCTCATACGCCGGTAAGGCTTTCAGTGGATTCTTGATTTGTTCGTACGCCTGACCACGACGAAAATGTAGCTCAGCCCGATCTGTGAGGTTGCTCATCTGAGGCAGCATCTGCAAAGCTATTTCTAGAACACCCTCCCATAGCCTTAACTCCCACAACAGGCTCAATTGTAGTTGCTGCATCTCCAGATCAAGGATTTTTGGATGGCTGAGCAAGACTTGCAGGGCTTCTTCACGACGATTCAAATCCCGTAGCAACAGCACCTGCTCAATCAATAGATCCTTGCTCAAAGCCTCTGGATGAGCCTTGAGCAGCGCATTCAGTTCTCTCAGTGCCTCTTCTGGAAGCTCCAAGCCCCGATAAATCGCAACCAACCACTGCCAGGCCCGAACCTGGTAGCGTGATGGTGGCTCTGCATCTACCAGAGTCTTTGCTTCTTTCTGGGCCTCCAGCCAATCTTCATTCAGCATGGACAAACCGGTACGGATCAGTGCTTTCTCTTCCTCACGGCCTGCCACTACTGGAACCTTTTGAAGAACCAAATCAATTGCTCTTCGCCCATTCTTACTGCGTTTTGGGTCCTCCAGTGCTGCTATCCAAAAATAGCACTGATGGAATCGCGTAGAACTTGATAAATCTCCTGTAAGTTGTGAGCAATAATTCAAGGCCTGCTTTAGAGATCCCGCTGATAAAGCTAGATAGGAAAGTCTATAAATAATCTCTTTTTGAAGATTAATTGAAAGATTTCTGGACTCCAATAACTCCTGGTAGAATTTAATAGCGTCGTTAATATCCGAGGTTGGCGCATTACTAAATATTTTAGATGACAAAAGCTCGATCTCTCCAATAGGTAAAGATCCGTAGGGTGTTTGTACCGTCTTGTTTACTGAGAATAGTTTTATTTGAGGTCGGCTCTTTTCATTACGATCTGATGAGGTAAAGGAAGGCGAAGTTGGTTTCCCCTTAGGCTTTATTTCTCTACGATTTACCACAAACACAAAATTCCCTGCATCCAGGTACGGGTCTCGAATCTTGCCATACTGGGGGGTTTGTCCAGATTCGTAATAAGGAACTTGCTTCTGAAGATACATGCCCAACTCGACTCCAGTAACGTACCCATCCATGTCGTAATCTGCCTTGCCACTAATCCCGCGGATGAACAAGGGCCGAAACACACTCTCCGATGGAACAGTTTGATTAGCTGTCCCAGCTGCAATGAACTGGCGTACTGGTTTTGTAGTTGAGAAGGAAATATCTTCTGGAATTAGAGCAGCACGAGACTGGAAAACGGAACCAGAGAAGCAAGAATCAAAGACAAAAAGGGCATGCTTGGATTCTATCTGTCGAGCCCAGGAGCGGATCTGTTCCATCTTCAGAGCCTTCTTAGAGAACGTTCGTTCATTGCTGTAAGGATCTGGGGCATCTGCGGGCACAAGATAGCCAAATTGTCTGCCTTTGCGCTCCTGGGTGTGACCATGCCCAGCATAGTAGAAGAGCAACCGATTTTCTGGCTCATAGCCGTAGTCATCGATGAATTCTTCAAAGTGATCACGTAACATTGATTCTGTCGGATTCATCACAGTTTGTACGATGAACCCCTGTCTCTCCAAGGTCTTCCTCACTGCATCAACGTCTGCTGGCACACTGTCTAAATCTACCCAGGCATTGTTTTGGTAGTCACTCACTCCAATCACCAGTGCATAACTACCTTCGTAGAGTTGAACCTTTCCTTCATTTGGAATCTGGATGTTTACTGGACGGATTGCCCTAGTTTGGGAAAAGAGGAGAGGTACTAGCAAGAGACTAACAAGTAGGGAGCAGATCAAATGTTTCATGATCGCCTGCAGTTAGTAGTGGGGAGAGTGAGGAAATTTAGAAGATGAATTACCAGCAGTGCAAGGAAATATCAAATATTGAAATGGATACAATTTGGAAGGTAGTAGATTCTTAGGATAAAATCATTGAGATTATTTTTGCTGGAAGCTGGGAAGGCAACTGAGTCCTACGGCTTTAGATTCTGAAATTTCAATGGGGGTTTAAGCGCATGAATCGATGGTGGGATGGTTTAGAAGCGGAGCGTTACTGGCTGGAACTCACAGATCGTGAAGATCTGGGGGCTGATCTCAGGGCACCTTTGACAGATGATGCCGGTGGGCCCAACTGGAGATATCTGTTGTTCCAAGCAACGACAGTAGGAGATACGGTTTTCCACTATGACAAAAATGCGAAAGCAATTGTTGCACGATCAAAGGTGTCTGGTGAATTCTTTGAGAAAAATATCGTGTGGGGAGCTCGTGGATCCTATGCACGACAGAAGAACACAATTGCACATGAGCGGCCTGGCTATCGAGTACCACTGAAAGATTATCAAGAACTTGCTTCCCCAGTTTCCATCGAACAAGTTGAGCACAAGAAGATTAAGCTCAAGCGACTTTTGGATTCACTGAAAACAAAGTATGGATCTATCTACTGCCCTTGGGATTTGTCTGATAAGCGCCCAGCTCGTCCACTTCAGGGGTACGCTTTCAAGCTCCCTTCTGGTGTTTTAAAAATCTTTCCACAGCTAAATGGGAAGATTAATGATGCACCTACGTTCAGTGCCCTCTCTTTTGAACGCCGCACCCTTTCAAAACTAAAGGAATACCTCGCTTCTGGACATTTGAAATCGAAACCAAATGGTCAGACCAGGCCGAAGCGGACAATTTTAAATTCGTTGGAACAATTCTCTAGAGATCCTGAGGTCAAAGCTTGGGTAGTATGGAATGCAGATTCCAAGTGCGAGATTTGTAACTCTCAGTCTTTTCTCGATGACAACGGATGGCCATATCTAGAGCTGCATCACGTCAAGCGTCTGGCTGATGGTGGAAGTGACACAATTGGAAACGCTGTTTGCCTTTGCCCCAACTGCCATCGGGCATGCCACTACGCAGCAAATCGTGAGGAATTAAAGGATCAATTATACAAAACTATCAGCCGATTACGCAGAGAGTAATGCAGGATAAAAGCTGTCAAGGCTCAACGTATGCTAGTTAAATTCATCCAAAAGACCTTGAAGGGGATATGTGTTTTAATTCTGAGGGTATGGGCAACCAATTACTATAAATCTGGTTACTGCTTTTGCTCCCCCTAGGGGAGGGGGTAGGGCTTGTAAATAAGGGATTCCTTAAAATAGTCGAGCAAAGTTGGGCAACTCGGCCTAATCAGAATTTTGCCCGTATTTGGCCTGATGCCAAGATGGAACTATACCTTGAATGCTCAGGATGTTGAGATAGGCCGACCAAGCGAACTGAGAGTCCATGTAATAAACCAAAATGGTGTGTTAACCGCCGATTGGATTGGTGGGAATTGTATCCAGGCAATAGAAGGCAAACTACATATCTGAGAGCAAATTTTCCTTTGTCTTCAGGTTGTGAATTTTGGAACAGTGGACACGTATATGGACACGCGAATTGAGTTTGGTAACTAAAATAAAGGGAAAAGTAGGAGTTCAAGTCTCCCCTCTGCTACCAAAAAAACTGATACAATTCCGCTTTTGTACAGTATTTTTTAAGAATCAATAGAAAAATACTTTAGGCTGATTTCCACCAATTTTACCCAAAATTCCTACCAAAATGCCGATTGTTGCCCAGCAAAGTGCCCAACAATTTTGACGCAACTGCCCAGCAACCAAAAACTCCCACCCTACTGATAATTACTGGATGAAGGGAGTAATTTTGCCCAGCAACCTGCCCAGCAAGCTATAGTTTTTTGATTGATCCTCCTAAAAAAACTTGTTGAACTAACCCCTGCTAAATAATTGTTACCACAAAGGATTTTAAAGAGGGTTCATGGGAATCATCATCGAGTGTCCAAAATGTGGACACTGGAACGCAGGGTCGGCTCAAGTTTGTAGGGGACTCATTCGGTCTGGATCAAAAAAGGGTAACCCTTGTGATGTCAGATATCTTAGACGACTCCCTGCAAAAGAATATCTGATCGAATATAAGTCTTCAGATGGAAAGAAAATTCGAGAGCGGGTCGGTCCAAATAAGTTAGATGCGGAGTATAGGCTCCAAGAAATGAAGAACCATATAGACGATCAAGCTCCAAAAGTTCAAAGTTCAGTGACTTTGAGTGAAATATTCGATTGGTACCTAGGCCTGCCTGAAACCAAAAAGAAGATAGCTTTTCGCAGGATTGAGGCAAGAATCAAATCCCTGAGGCGGCTTTTCAATGCTGAGGGGAAAGTACAAGAATTGACAGTACGTCAACTGGAGCTTTTTGTGGCACAAAGAACTCTGGAAGATTCTCCAATGAAAAAGGGTGAGAAAATTGCGCCCAAGACTGTGAAGGAGGAATTGAGTCTGCTGAAAAGTATTTTCAAGAAGGCAGAAGAGTTTGGTGAACTCCCAGCAGTACCAATCAGAGGTACAAGCTATCCGGAGATTGAGGTGAATAACAGCAGAGAAAGAATTTTTTCAGAAGAAAAGTTTCAAAGATTGCTGGAAGCAACCCCTCAATGGCTGCAGAGAATCATTATCATGGCTCAAGGCACCGGCATGCGTCAGAATGAAATTATTCAGTTAACTTGGGACTCTGTTGATTTGGAAAGAGGATTTGTTCGGCTTAAAGCAAAAGATACGAAGACAAGGACATTTCGCATCGTAAAACTTCTACCTCATGTGGTGAAGATGCTAAGTGAAATCCCCAGAGTAAACCACACAAGAAAAGTTTTCTCTCAGCACTTGGAAAGCCTCTGCCCTATTGGACAACTTACTGCCATGACACATGGAAAAATGCTTTGGCAACAGCAGGAATCACGGATGCCTGCTTCCACGATCTTCGACATGATTTCATCACCAAGGCTATTCGAAAGAGGACAAGACCGTATATAGTGATGAAGCAGGTTGGCTACAAAAGTGATGCGATGCTCAGGAGATATCAACTCATTGACGAAGATGATTTGGAAATGCTGGAAATGTAGGTGTTAAAGCCAGCTAATCGTATTATTTTCGAGGGTTTTACATACTCAGGCTTGATCAACTTCATAATTCAAAATTTTGAATTCTAGGTTGCTCATCCTTAAATAACTTTCTTCTCATTGATGAACCTCTGAAATACAAAAGTAAACCCACTACTTTCTCAGGGTGACTGCGAATTGAAAGCTATGAAAGCCTATTACCCGAATGGATGATCACTTGGTATTTAACTCCATAGATTTTTGTTCCTTCATGAGCAGAGCTTTTTGATATTTTTTTGAATAGTATTTCTGATCGAACTCATCAAACATCTCCAGCATTCCATCTTCAGCATACTTGTCAAATTTTTCGTGGTTGGCTTCCAAATCCCACCAAGACCTACAAGCATTTCTGATGGAATCTTCCAAAGTTCCCTTCAAAGACAGGCCAGAAGCGGGGCGGCATTCACCCTCAGGATAATTTAAAAACCGAATGGAGACCTCCTTGATAAGCAAGCCTCCAGTAGGGCATGATCCACATTGATTGAATTCAAAATTATTGAATATGACTCTGAGTTGCTTATCAGACATATCCTTTACTATCGATTCTGAATACACACGATGAGATGTTGACACAGGATTATGTTCTTTGGGAGTACAGCCGATACTAAATAATAAAAGGAAAATTAATAATAGTTTCATATTTGAACCAATCCTCAGTGAATTAAACCTTCTTTGAAATGCTCTTCATTGAATTGCTTTGGAAGAAAGGACAGACCTCCCGTTACACCTGATGTCAGCGGTTTTACAATCTGCTTGGATAGGAGCGTAAGTTTGAAGGCATGGAGATTAGATGAATTTCTAAATTTCGTGATAAAGCAAATTCTGGGGGAGAATCTCAATTCTAGGGGATACGCAGTCTAAGTCTTTCAAAAGCGTGAACCTGATCCAGTATCGTGTATGAGAAGTTATTGAGGGTTTTTATCAGTGTATTCTAAGAATTTCTTACGAAATTCTAAGGGGTGATCAATATTATCAATGAAGGTTTCACTGCCTCCTGTACCAATACAAATGATTTTCCCAAATCCCAAGATTCTTCCTGAGACTGATTGTTTAATTTCAATAGTTTCCAGTTTTGAAAGTTTAAGCTCACTTGTGTCTCTTCGGATAAAACCTTTTTTGGAAATCACCCGTTTATTGGTCATTGCCAATTCATTCACAAAATAAGGCAAGGCTGCATTGAAAGATAAAATAAATAAAAACAGTGTGATTGGTAGTGACAGAAATGCGGTTAATGCAAGGAAGACAAGAGAAAATATTCCTAAAATTCCATAAAAAAAGGATGGTATAAGAATGAACCAATGAGTAGAGGCTTGATATATAATTTCCTCGCCAGAAATGAGATTCTTCTTCACATAGGACACTGTAACTCCTGTATTTTTTATTTTGATTCAGTACACGAAAAGAATTCTAGTCCCATTATTACCTTTTGAAGTCAAGGAACAGAAGAAAAAACCCCCTTCTCCAGCCAATACCTAGCTTGGTTCCCAATAGCTAGCCAAGACAAACCAGCGATAGCAGCGATTCTGGAGACTCTCAGAGGTGCTCCAGCAGCAAGATTGTATAGCCCGTAATCCCAGCTATTAAGCAGTGATCTGCCTCATTTGGAGTTACCCCTCCCGCTGTGCTATAATTAGTTTATACGCTTAATTAAACGGCAGGTATTCCAGACCCCCCCCCACGGGGTCAGGAACCTGCCTTTTTCTTTTGTATACAGTGCTTCAAGGAGCTTAATGACAGCAGCTACTCTAGCCTCTCCTCAGCAGATATCACAAAAGATCATGAGCCACCATGAAGCACTTGGAATGATGGAGGGCTTAGCGATTGGAGATGCACTTGGAGCTTATCTAGAGTTCTCTGACCGCAGAGAAGCCTCGGACTATGTTAGAGAGTACAAGGATGGCGGACCACACCGACTGAAGCGGGGCTACTGGACAGATGATACCAGCATGGCTATAGCGATTGCAGATGCCTTGCAACTGGTTAAGGGGGAGTTTGACGCTCATATCGTGATGCAGAATTTCTGTGACTGGTTTACTGGAGGTGCCTTTAGCAGTACAGGAGCTTGCTTTGATATTGGCATGACCTGTCAGGCTGCTCTGCAGAAGTACATTAAGGATAAATCTAATCCTTACTGTGGTGGTACTGATGAGTATTCCAGTGGCAATGGAGCAACTATGAGGATGGCTCCTGTAGTAATTGCTGCTGCATCAGAAAATGAATGTGTGGATCACGCACTCAAGCAAACCATGCTGACACATGGTTCTGCTGAGTGCCTGCTCTTTAGTGAAGCGTTTGCTAGAGAACTTTGGTGGGGAAAAGCTTTGCCAGAATATAACAAGCTCAGGCTTGATAGAAAAACACCAAGAGAGGATGTCAAAAGCTCAGGCTATGTACGCCACACCTATGAGGCTGCATGGTGGTGCATAGACAACACTTCTTCTTTTGAGGAGGCTGTGATTGAGGCAGTCAATCTTGGTGGAGATGCAGACACGATTGGTGCTGTTACGGGGCAGATAGCAGGTAGAATCTATGGAGAGACTGGCATTCCAGATTGGATGTATGAGGGTCTCTAAGCTGCTGATGCGATCAGGCATCTAGCCCAAGATCTACACGACCTTTCTTTTCCAAGAAATGGAGTGTAGATGATTGAGCTTCTTGAAGAGTATCGAGAGCTTAGTTTGATTTATGATGGTGAACCTCTAAATGAAATGCATGAGCTAAAATTCTGTCAGTCCTCTCTTAAGGAGAAACTGGAGGCTTACAGTCATCTTCAGATGGCCCAGATGTACAAAGACGATGTCCACGATGAGAGGTTTTGTCTTTGGTGGGCACAAGATTTTCTACAGAGACTGGGCCTTCCCGATTCTTATAATGAAGAGATTGCAGACCACCATCAGTCTTCAGACTAATAATTCCTTGGCATCAAGTTTTGATGTCCTGATTAATCTTGTCTCTGGGTAGCTCTAGCCCTCAAAAATTAGATTCCCCGATCTAACCACCCCCTCAGGATCAGAACTATCCACCCTTCATAATACTCCCCACAATGTTTGACTAGATAGCTACTATCTGGATACTTGTTATTGATCAGTTGAGAGAGACCAGATCTTGAAGAATAATGTGGTGCAATTTACATCAAGTCATTTGGGAGGGTAGTCAAATACTAGTGGATATGTATGGCGAAGATTGTCAATGATTGGATTGTCAGAGCAATAGCGGAATCTAGTGATTACTTTGACGGTGTTGATCACTACAAGAAGACAGCAGAAATAATCTTGATGATGCGATCTCTAGGTTATTCCGCAGTAGATACCATGAAAGTTCTAGCTATCCATGTTCCAGGAATTCTGGAAGGAACATCAGCAATGAACCGTAACTGTAAACTAAAGAAGATTCTTCAGGACAAAGGGTACGACACAAGAAATAGTATTTCTTCCACAGAAGACTTTATAAGAAAATCTTTGGAAGTACATGCTGGTCTGTATTCCTATGAGAAAACAGAATATGGAGGGGCCCAAGTCAATTTGACAATAACTTGCTATCTGCATGGGGATTTCTATCCATCTCCAAACAACCACTTGTACGGGAAGCAGCAATCTGGTTGTCCAGATGGATGTTTAAGAATGTCATATGAAGAGAGGATAGCCCTCCTTTCGGGATTTCTGATTTGCAGAACTTGTGGTGTCAAGAAGAAAGCAGAAGGAAATTTCCCGATCAGATCTGAGGGTAAAAAACATAGAGGTGGTGGATACCGTCGTCAATGTAGAGATTGTTTGGCGAAGATAGAAAAGGAAAGAAGAGCTAACTTAGGCGAAGAGTATTTGAAGAGTGAGAGAGAAAGGCACAAGCGTCACAAGGAGACGACCAGCACTCTGCGAGTGAGGCTCAAGATCGTCAAAACCATGATTAACAATCCTGTGTTCAAACATGAAGTTAAGGCCAAGGAATCCCTCAAATCCTTGAGCATCTTGAAGTTTGCTCAGGGCACTAACTTTCCAGTTACTGATGATGAATGGGCTGTAATCTCTGGGCTAATCACCAGCCGGGAGAAAAACAAGAGATGAGATTACTTGTGAACTGACGTACAAGACCCATTAGAAAATCTGGGGCACAACGTCAATCAAACATGGAAGGTTGGAGGATGAAAACAAAAAGACTACGCAGGCCCAGTCCCACGGTTACCAGAATTGGTGCTGCAGAGCCGATTGTTGATGAGTCAGAGCCTGTAGAACAAGAAGAATCTCAAAAGATCAAAGATCAGGCAGCAGTAATGCGGAGAATAGCTAATCTACTCAATCGCGAGAAGCCGTAAACGTATAATGCGGGACCCCCCACGATGGATTCAGGGCCCATCATGCCGTACTGCTATGAAGATGGCGGGTTGTGCTAAGGTTTTTGAAGAAAAGTTGCCCTTGTGAGTGGTTATCACTTAGCAGGCCAGTAATTATCTGTTGATTAGATTCCTAACATACAAGGGCAACCGACAGGCCGATCAGGGTTAATGCAGATAGTTGCTTTGTGTGTGGTGCCGTTAGGATTTACTGCTTCACCCAATACTTGTCATACTTTATCTGGGTAGCATCCACATATTTTCCATCTAATGGATTGGTTTCACCATTAGTAGAATAAAATTTATTTCCATCTATGTAATTTTCATAAAATAAGTTGTAAGTGGATCCAACTGGATAAAAAGCAGAGAATGGCCCTTCTATGTATGTGATTGTCGCAACATAGTTTATTTTTATCAATTGTTTGCCGTCAACAACACCTCCTGTTTCAGTTGTAAATGTACCGTTTGCTCGAAAGTCGAGTCCGCTAGACCTTTGAGTGCACTCAGCATCAGAATAAGTAAGTGTTTCATCATTGTATTTTGTACCGCTTAAGGAAAAAGTATTCTTTATGTACAATCCTGAGATATCTTCGCTTTCTTTACATTGAGCTACCCAATTTCCTTCATAATCTGGACTAGAAGAATTACTTCCACCTGAAGGCGCACACCCGTTGAATAAAAAAACAAAGCTGAACCAGAGTAAGGTAAAGGTAGATAGATGAGGCTTTTTCATTTGAACACGTTGAAATGTGAGTAAGCAAATGGCAGGGCTCAAAGCTGGATTACTCTTCGCAAAAAAACTTATCAACCCAAAGATCGACAGAGTCAAGGAAACGAACTCAGATAAGTTCGCTAATGGAGCGCATCAGAAGTTCACTTTTGACTGAATCAGAATTTCAGTATGCAAGCAGAATCTAGGCAAGAAGGGAAACAGACGAATCGCAGAAACAAACACTGAACCATGAGCTACAACGAAACACTGGAAAAGCAGTACCTCCGCAGTATTCCCCAACAGGGCAAGATCGGATGGATTGGCATTCGCCCTAAGCGCCTGTTGGAGGTTCACTCCTTCAGTGAAGTCACCGCTAATCCAGATACTGGTTTGGAAAGTGATCACTTTAAGAAGTCGAGTACTGGAAAACGCCAAGTCACTCTGATTCAGCTGGAACACCTTGATTTAGTGGCTAGAATATTGGGTAAGAAAGGGATTGCTCCAGAGTTGCTGAGACGAAACATCGTGGTGTCTGGCATCAACCTGCTGGCCTTGAAGAATCAGCAATTCCAAGTTGGAGAAGTACTGCTGGAAACCACAGGCATCTGTGCACCCTGCAGCCGTATGGAAGAGAATCTATGGGCTGGAGGCTACAACAGCATGCGTGGGCATGGAGGGATCACGGCCAAGATAATCCAAGGTGGGCAGATCAAGATTGGGGATGTTGTAAAACTAGCTTTAATTTCTTAGTGGGCTGAGAATTGTGAAATGGCTTGGTTAGATCTACTGTTTGTTATACATAGACCACAAACCATGAAGGCTTCGTTAGCAGGAGAAGAGGTGAGAACACGAATGTATTGTCTGAACAAATCACCAGCAGAGGGAAACAGAAATGATTGATGTTCTTATTAAGTTCAACATTAGAATTCTTTGCTACTGGATCAAGATGAAATCATTACTCATTAGCTTGCCATTCATACTAGCAGCCACCTTTGCTGGTGCTGCTGAGTATGAATTAAAACTACATCACTTCTATGTCAAGGAGGATGTCCCTCAAAAGCAAATGTTGGAGCCTTGGGCAAGAGAAGTTGAGAAACTGACAAATAACAGGGTGAAGATTACGATCATCCCAAGAATGAAGTTGGGAGGCAGGCCAAAAGACTTAGTGAAACAAGCAAGTGAAGGGAGGATCACAGACCTAATCTGGACAGTTAACACGTACACTGGAAAAACCTTTATTCGCTCAGAGGTTTTTGAATTACCCTTCATTCACACCAATGACCCCGTAGCCACCAACCTTGCTATGCGTGAAATGTTTGAGAGTGATCTCAAGGAAGATTATGAGAAGCAGAATTTAGAGGTTATGTTTCTACATGTTCATCAAGGTCATGCTTTTCTCTCAAAGAAAGATGAGATTCGTAAGCCTGAAGATTTGAAGGGCAAGCGAATGAGAGTGCCCGGAAGGATACACGCTTGGATTGCTGAAGAACTTGATTCAATCACAATCAACACAACAGTCAGACAAATTCCTCAAGTACTTCAAAGAAACGTTGCTAACACCATCTTGATCACAAGTAGTATCGTAGGCCCACTTAGACTAGAGCAACATATAAACAGCATGACAGAAGGTCATGAATCAACCAGATTTGCGAATGCCGTGTTTTCTGTATCAATGAACAAGGATCGCTGGAATTCATTACCGCCTGATATTCAAAGCGCATTCAGAAAAGCCAGTGATAAGTCATTCCTCAGAAGAATTGGTAATGTCTGGTATGATTATGAAAAGCCCGGAATTGAACGACTTATTCAATACAAGAAAAAGCATTTTGTTTTGACTGAAGCAGAAACAAAGGCTTTTGAAGAGAAGCTAAAGCCAGTCACAGAACGTTGGATCAAGGAAGTTGAAAAAGAAGGAATTGATGGCAGAAAGCTAGTTAATAAAGCACGTAAACTTATTAAGAAACATGAGGAGTGAAAGAAGATCTGGAGAAGACAGGAGAAATGAAGGTTAGTCCCGAGAACTAAAGCCTTTGAGCTATCAATAGCGCTGCGAGCTTCGAGCCTCTGACTTAAGCTTGTTGGTCAGTAGTGGAGGAGAGCCTGTTGAATTGGCCTTTTTCTTGACTTTTAACTACCATCTGATTGATAAAACCTGTTCGGCAAAAATGTTTTTGCAGGTCGATACTATTATGAATAGTATTAAATTCAATTACTTAAGTGAGAATAAAGCTATGTACGAAGGTAAGATACAACTGACTAGAATATGGGTATACGAGGCAGAACATGCTCACAAAATGGAAGAAAACATTGCAGCACATACAAAATGGATGCAGGAGACGCATTTCAGAGAAGGTGATAAGGCACTACATGTTCTAAATTGGTCCAGTGCGCCAGAAATGAAAGACGAAGTAGAAACTGATAATATCACATTTGTGTTGACCGAAGTCTATGAGACCATGGCTGGCGTAGATGATCATTTCCAGCAAGCTCAAAATAGTCTATCGATGCCTCACGATATGAGTGAGGGACTTGTCTCACTCACTATATGTGATCGGGGAAATATCAAACACTCACTGTGGAAAGATTAATCCATACTGGGCCAGTTTGTCATCAATCTGAAGGACTATTAGCCAGCAGAGTGTCTGCCTGATTCCCATTGAACCCAGATAGAGAGGCCCGATTATCATCTAAACATCAATCATCTGGAGGCACTATGCCGATCACCATCGATGAGATTGTAGATAAAGGTAAGCAGCGCAAACAACTACTGACACTGGCAGAAAAGCAGGAAATTGCTGATCAAGCTCGAGGAATAGGCCAGCAGGGTCAGTGGGAAGAACTGATTCAGGAATTACGTGAAGATCCCGAACTACAGGGTTTTTTTGAAGACGATCAACGGATAGCGGGACAGTCAGAAGAAGCAGGCTTTGACATTATTCGGGAGTTAACTCGTGAGACAGCTCAGGTAGCAACACTAGAAGGTAAGGATTTAAATTGACCTTGAGGCTGTTTCAGCCCTCATACATGAGGTTCATGGTGCCCATGAGCCAAGGCAGGATCAACGTTGTAGGTATCTTTGCGCTTTTTGTAATTCGGTAGCTCATTCCTTTTTCTGCCCAACACTCTAGAGTAAGCAAACATCGTGATAATCGATGCGCCGGTCATCGCAGTAACAGCCAGAAACAAAAGAGCTACTAAGTCAAATCCGTTCATTGTTCACCGAGTATTTGTAGTTGAATTTAGGAGAGGCTCTTCAACCTCTTCATTGATGGTTGATAGCTCAACTCAAAAGGAAAGTTGGGTCAGTAGGGCCTTGACTGCCTTAAAAGAGTCACAAAAAAACTGAAGACCAGTGGCAATTTTTAGTATGAAAAAACGTGCCTTAGTCAATATTAGCTTAACAGCCTTGTGCTTGAGAAAGTATAGGTAAATTTATTTCTGTCTTGTTTTGGGCTCAGTCAAACACCTTACAAATTTACTAATTACTTTACACTGCCGCATAAGTAATTCATATATTATCTCGGACATTGAAAAAATTTATGAGTAAAAAGACTTTCGATCCCTCTGATTTTTTGCATTCTTTTAAGAGTGCAGTTCCACAATCTGAGGAATGTAAATCGTCAGAGTCGTTCCTCCAATGTCATTATTCCCCAATTCAAGAGTGCCCTGAAGATGTTAGTTGGTCAGCATCTTGGAAATGAAAAGTCCAAGTCCAGTATTATTGCGATCCTGCTTCGTCGAGTAAAAAGGTTTGAATACTGTCCAAAAATCTCCATCCAAAATCCCTCCTCCTGTATCTGAGATCTCAATCTTCTTCCCTAATTTGTAGTCTTCAACTCGGAAGATGATCTTGTCTTCTCTTTGCTTAATTCGATTAGTATTTCTTTGAATCGCTTCAATAGCATTTTCCAAAAGTTCACCAAAAATCCTTTGAATACTGCGAGTATGTGGAGTGCTGAAATCATTTAAGTTTTGAGGAACTTGGATGTAATATTTGATATTCTCTTTCTCCATGACTTCTTGACAATCCATAAATTGCTTTTGAATCTGCTGCTGAAAATCAAAGATGCGGTTCTTCTCCTCCGGAGCGGTGATGAAGATTTTACGATATTCCTGAATGGTATTAGATAAATCTCTGGCTGATTCTTGAATATCATTCAAAGCATTTAATAATGAGGTGTCTTTTTCTTTTTTGAGTTCATGAGAGACTGCTAAGTTAGCAGCTTTCAGCGTGATGATCTGGAGGGGTTGTTTCCAATGATGCCCTAATAGATTGGATCTCTCCCATTGAATTCAGTTCTTCTAAGGATTTCTCAAACTCTTTGTTTTTGTGATCAGTGGTATCCATAGTTACCCCTGTCATCGCAATGATGTTCCCGTCATCATCAAGAATTGGAAACACGCTGGATTGAACCCAGCGAATCTTTCGGTCTCTGTGTCGAATTATCCTAAAATCACAGGTGACCTGCTGCTTATTGCTCATCACATCTTGGCGGATTTTCTCAACTACCCAAGTGTCTTCTGGCACAACATAATTAAATAGAAAATCCTCATATTTGACAGCTTGATCTTGGGTGAGACCGTACACTTCATAAATGCCCCCAGAGACATGGAAAGTCATTGCTTGAGTATCAAAAGTCCATACACCTGCATTGGTCATTGCTTGAAGTTGGTTAAACATGTCCTTTTCAAAGATCAGTTGCCCAACTCCAGCTTCTTTTCGCTCATTCTTGATTTCTTCTAGTCGCTGCAGCTTTTTTTCACGATAGTCGTCTCGAGGCAGATCACCTTTGATCATATAACATAAGTTTTTAGGGTTAGGGACCGCATAACAATCAATTCTCTGAAAGACAAAATGTTAACCTTTCAAAAGATTTGAAGTGAATGTGTACTCAGAATCCCTCTCTGCGAAGGTCTGCAGTTCCTGTAGGCCATTGAGCACTAGCAGGATATACCATTACATATTCATCCCAAAATGGATTTTTGGAAGGGTCTGATTGATTTTTGGAGTTAATGAATTTGTTCTTAATTACCTTGCAGCCGAGCTTTTCGTAGAAATGAGGTATGCCTGTTTGAAAAAGACAAGAGGGGTATTCTTTTGAGTCTATCCTTTTGAAGACAGCCTCTACAATTGCTCTTACATATCCTTTCCTTCTCCAATCTGGATGAACGTTTAGTCCTCCAAGCCCCAAGACCACTAAACAATTGCTCTCAATTTTAATGGTGAGCCGAATTGACTCTGCATAGCCAACCAGTTCTTTGCCTTGATAAAGGCAGTAGCAAATCTTTTCTGAATGATCATCATAAAATCCTGCAACTTTCTCTTCTCCTGACTTCTCTGTGTCATCATCAGGCCATGTGAGATTAATTAGCTCTAATATATCAACAACTTGATTTCTTTTAATGTCTGAAGAAGGGCTCTCTATAAGTTGCATTGATCACTCTGGGTCTACGATTATTTGGGCGTCAAGTTTGCGATTCAAGATACCAATTTTTGCCCAAGACATTCTTCCAAAGGAGCTTGGGACCTAGTTCCCAGCATACCAATAGGCTAGCTGTTCTTGATGATAATTAGGCCAAAAAAGCAGTAGTGATTTAGACAAAATGTTAGTTTCTTACTTCGATTATTCTTGCCAAGTATTGAAACAAAATTGATTGGGGATTTCCTCTTTGTCGTCGTCTTCAATCTTTTGGAGTAAGGTAAGAAGCTTCTCTTTGAAATCCTCACTAACTTTTAAGTTGTTGTTCGTTTGACTCGCTACCGTTAGAAAGTGTTTGAAATCTCTTCCTAATTTTCTACCTGCTTCCGTATGCATATCAATGGCAAAATCAGGGATAATAGGCTTCTTCCCGAACCGAAATTCATTAATAACAATGTTCTTTATATGATCACTAGTGCGGTCTTTTTTGGCTGCACAAAGGTATCGAATGGCGTGTACAAAAAATAAAGGACGATCGCCATCGTTATACGGGAAATTCTGCCGCATCTGATTCAATGTATTGATTAATATCGGTGAGTTCAAATCGCCAAAGCCAACATCTTCAACGGAGATTGCCTGTAATCTCCTCCAGAGTTTATCTTCGAATTGAGAACTTGTAATATACATCTCAAAGCCAAAACTTATGGCTTCCTCGGTCATTCCTCTTCTAATTGATTTTTGAAGAGCAGAGATAATCAGATCTCCCTTTATGCCATTTCTAGTCGTAATATTTTGCCAAGGATCATAAGACATGAATTCTTCCATCATTCCCTCAATTTTTTGCTAGTTAGTCCAGGAGATCTTCATAAATTGTAGTTCGGTTAGCTACATAAATTACGCTGCTATGTTTTTAAAAATGCCATTAACTCTAGCGATAGTTAGCAAACTAACTCGCCATGCTGAATTTGTATCGTGTAGATTGAAGATTGTAGCCATTGATGATTTAGGTAAATCTTGAACTCTACTAAGGGGGAAAATTCTACTTTGGATGATTCAGGAAAGGAAAAGACAGGGACGTTTTCGCCGAAGCATTGTTGAATTTATGGATTAGTAGTTTCAAAGAAATTCTAACACCCTTTTGGACTTACTCTGATACAGTGTTTTACAAAGAAAACAAGTCAGGTAATGCCTAAGTCGACAATTGATTGATTCAAACTGAGTCATGAATTACTTGCATTGGTGATGCAAAACTGTGGTGATGAGATTTTCATAGGTTTAAAGAAAGTCTGTGCTATAGCCCATGGAATCAAGCCCTTCCATTACATAAAAAGCCCCTTAGCGTCTAGATCAACTCTTTGCAATAGACTAAGCCAAGTACTTTGTCAAAAGTAGAAACTATTGCTATCGATATCTGGCATTTGGACTTTTTTAGCGACAAAGTTGCAGAGTCCCTGGACCTCCATAAATGAGCGGGCCTTTGTCTTAGATTGGTTGAGTTGTGACTGCCCAGCGGGCTGGACAAGCCATTGGGAAACTTCATTTAAAGCACCCTGAGGATTCTGCAAATGGCTCTGAGCATTAGTCCTCGGGGTATAGCTTTTGGTCCTGTTCTTTGAGGGAAAGATCCTTGCCTCTGTGGAGCGTCTAAAAGGTTCATCGACAAGCCTGGCAGCGGTAGCTTTGAACTGCTGGGTTCTTACCAAAGAGGATATAGTCATGATGAGCGCAGTGAAGACATTACATCGTTAGTTCTGCAAATCTCTCAGACGACTTCATTTTTATAAACGACGCAACTGCGCCAATCACAGATTTTCCAATGTATCATAAAATTTATGGTGAAAAATCTAATCACCTACAAGAAAACCCCAAATTTGTATCAGTGAGTATAAATTAGCTTATATTGGTTCTATTTTCCTCAGCTGTCATTATTTTAATTAAAAAGAGACCACTCAAGGCCCAGATAAAACATAGGATATACATATTAAAAGTGAGGCCAAAATTTTTAGTTGTGTAACCTACTATAGCAGGACCAAAAATAAATCCTGAGAAGCCAAGGGTTGATAAATTTGATACTGTTAAAGAAATTGGTTCGGTTGTTACTTTGATTGCTTGGTGTATCACAACAGAAATAAAGTTTGCTGTAAATAGCCCAAACAAAACTAATGCTGGAATAATTATGTATAAGTTTGAAGTCAGTATACTTGAAAACAAAATGATTGCTCCAATAATAGGTAAATAGCCACCAACAATTTTCTCTCCAAGAAACTTTATAAAAATACTTGCTGCTAATCTCGCAATTATTTCACCCGAATTAAAGAAAACGATCACAAGGCCACCTAGGAAAAGTGGCGCTGCTAAATCTTTTGTTAACCATAAAGAAGACCAGTCAATAATTATTCCAATAGAGGCATAATTCATCATCCACAGAACACCAAAAATTAGAGTCCTTTTTTCAGGTAATTTAAACTTTCTAACCGGATCTTTACTTTCTTCATCTTTTGGTAACCCAAGAAACTAAATAGCGATAACTGATAGTAAAATGAAGCCACCCATTACAGTAAAAGTAAATTGGGGTTCAATGCCTTTTTGTATCACATAAGCTGCCCCAAGTGCTCCAGATAGTGATCCTGCACTGAAACAAGCTTGGTAAATAGGAGTATAAATTTTATTCGTTTTACTTTCTATATACGAAACTTGGGTCTGATTACTTGGAATAACAAATCCAATCGCTGCACCGAAAGGAATTGATACAAGCATAAATGTAAAATAAGAACTAACTGAAACAAGTAGTAAAGGACATACAGCAAGAATAGTTGTCCCAATCATAATTATATTTCTGGTCCCAATTTTTGGTACGATGAGCCTTCCAGTAATTTGATTACTAATCAGGTTGAAAATACCAAATAAAAAAAGCCATAATCCCAAATCAGTTTCGACAAGCTTTAGCCGATCTAAATTCCAAGGAATATAAACAAAATAGATTCCTAAGGTAAAAAAGAATATATATGCATTCTGCATTGAAGCTATGATTGCATTCCGGTATGTTTTGTTTTTAGCCATTTTTTAAATTCCTTAAATTCGTATGCTTATTTGCTTGCCCTCACAAGGCTATCAAGTTTATCTGTAAATTAGTCAAGCTACTAGTTGGCAAGCAGTCTAAATCCTTTGAGTCCATCAAATATTCATCGCTTCGATCTCGCTCGAAACAAATTGACCAGAGTTGACCCCGTCGGTTTTCGATTTCTTATCATCTCAGAAAACAGCACCTTAATTAACCATTCCAAATAGTTTTCAGTGAAAATTATCTAGAAATCAATCAGTAGCATTTAGCCAATTTTCATTTAGCTAATTGGGAACAAAAGGAAAGGTCTGGGAAAAGATGTGAAGATTTGGTGTAAAGTTGCCAAAATATCTGAATTTAGAAAATTTCTCTGTATACCCCCATTTCTGAGGAGGGAGAATATATTTTGGCGGAGACTTTATGAGCCAGTCCTTCAAAAGATGGTGGCCAGTTTTGTTGATTGAGATAAATTCTTAGGGAAAATATTCTTTTACGGTTTGTCGCCGAAATTCTGAATTGCAACGAGCAGTTTTAAACTTGGTTCCAAATATTAAAACAATTCCTTAGATTGATGCTTCAAAGCCTCCTTTGAAATTTAGGTTCTGTGCTGAAAAGAAGTTACTGAATTTTGGAATGCTGGACACGTATAGTAGCTTTCGTCAATAAATAGGGGAGATTAGGGGGAGTTCGACTCTCCCCTCTGCTACCAAAAAACCACCCTTCATCTCTATCAATAAAAATAAAGGACCCCTGAACATTTAGAAGTCATTTTCCAAGTTTTTCCTCACCTTCTTTTTTTGCGCTCACCAAAAGAGCCAAGCGCTGATTGCGCCAGTGTTGTCGATCCAACAACTTCTCTGCCGGGAGGTGCTCCCGACGCTCTCGTTCTACCTTGGCAAGTAGCGCGTCTCCCCATACGCGAGGATCTGCCTGTTCTTGGGCCAATTCGTAGTAGAGTGGTCCAAAATTTTCGCAATACCCTTGTATTCCAGTTGGCGAATTGAGATCAATTGTTTCGAAGGGTCCCATAAAAGACCAGCGCAGGCCGAGGCCGTCTGCAATAGAGGAGTCGATATCTCTAGCAGAGCAGATTCCATCCTCAACGAGACGGAACGCCTCGGCCAGTAGAGCGCCCTGGAGTCGATTAGCAACAAATCCATTGATCTCACGATTTAATTGAATAGGTGCCTGATTGACTTGTTGCATCAGTTCAGAGGTTTTCTCCAAAACGCTCGCAGCCGTCCAAGGTGCGGGTACCAATTCGACCAAGGGTACAAGATGTGGAGGGTTGATCGGATGAGCAACAAGGCATCGCTCTCTGGATTGTAGATTCTCCGTAAAAAGAGAAGCAACGATGCCAGAGGTGGAGCTGGCCAATACAGTTTGTGGTCCCACTAGTCGGTCTATTTGGAGATAGAGTTCCTGTTTAACCTCCACCCGTTCTGGAGCGTTTTCTTGAAGGTGGTCTGCTCCATCAAGGACTTCCTCCAAACTATCAGAAGCGTGAACCCTTCCGTAGACTTCTTCCATGGAACAGCCATTTAGCAGGTTTTCTTCTTCCAAACTCGGAAGACCTTCCTTGATCAACTTGATGGCAGTTGAAACTGCATCATCTATCGGGTCCCAAAGCCAGACCTCAAAACCTGCCCTTGCAAAGACAATCGACCAACTTCGGCCAATCAATCCGGTGCCCACAATCGCGACTTTCTTCGACATATTTTTCCTTAATCTATCAGGTGATTTTTGCGCCAACTAATGAGTTATTGGTGTTTTGCTTGAATTCCTCAAATGACCAAGCTGAAAATAAAAGTAATTCGAGCGATATGTAGTCCTCGATTGCTTTCCATTTAAACATGTGTCTATTATGCCTAATTCTTCTGTTCCCCTGGCGTCAATTGGGCATCCAGATGCAACAGATTCTAATGATTGTGTAGAGTTCGACATTAGATAGTTGATTCGGTGAGATTGGCAAGTAATGGGTAATTATTGAACTCTCCGCAGCTACAGCAACAGAATTCAGCATTGCAAACCATCCATTCGCAGAGTGTCATGGAAAAACCGAAACACATTGTGTTGACCTCACATCCGGGTCGTCTTGATCAACGTGGGCCGCAGATTCAATGGGGTCAGGCGGACCCCAAGCAACGAGGCCCTATCATTGGTTCGGTCAAAAACCCCTCCAAGCGAAATGTGATTGGTACTCATTCAGGCTCCTATGCGGTTTATCGTGCGCTTGCCGTGGCTGCCGGACAGCTTGATGCGGACCATGTCCCAGACCTAACAAATACGGCACCAATTGTCCCAATTGGTCCTCACTCTCAGTGGGGAGAACCTGGAAAAATCGTTTCTTTAGATCCCTTTGGTCACATGATTGGTCAGGTTTTCGCGGAGGAATTAAAGGACGGAATGGATATCCGCCCTACGATAGCTGTGACCAAGGCAAGGTTAGAATTGATTGAAATGCAAGACGCCATGCGACAGGGGCGCCTGAAGCCTGATGGCAGAGTGTTACTGGAAACAGGAGAGGTGAATGTGACCAAAATGGCTGTCGAACCAGTCTGGTACCTACCAGGGGTTGCTGAAAGGTTTGGGATTACAGAATCGCAACTTCGGCGAAACCTCTTTGAGCAAACAGGAGGAATGTACCCTGAACTAGTAACTCGCCCAGATTTGCAGGTCTTTCTTCCTCCAATTGGTGGAATCACTGTCTATTTTATGGGAGATGTTTCTAAGATTGGAGACAAAGATTGCAAAGTTGCTTGCCGTGTTCATGATGAGTGCAACGGTTCGGACGTATTCGGTTCGGATATTTGTACGTGTCGACCCTACTTGATTCACGGTATTGAGGTGTGTGTCGAAAATGCTCAAAAAGGTGGGGTTGGCATTATCGCATACTTCCGCAAGGAGGGGCGTGCACTGGGAGAGGTTACTAAGTTCTTGGTTTACAATGCGCGCAAGCGTCAAAAGGGTGGAGACCGAGCGGAAACCTATTTTGAAAGAACGGAGTGTGTGGCAGGTGTTCAGGATATGCGCTTTCAACAATTGATGCCGGATGTGCTTAATTGGTTAGGTGTCAAGCATATCGACATTCTGGTTTCCATGAGCAATATGAAATATGACGCGATTGTCTCTCAAGGGATTACTGTTGGGGAGCGTCTGGCGATTCCTGATGAACAAATTCCTGATGATGCAAAAGTAGAGATGGAGGCCAAAAAAGCCGCAGGCTACTTCACTGACGCCTCACTGGATCCTGATGCTCTCAAAAGTACGGTGGGCCGAAATCTGGAGCAGTTTTAAACGTAAATGACCTTAGATCCGTTTGAGTTCCTAAACTCGCCAAAGACAATCCGCCAACGTTGTAATCAACTTTATCTGCTCGGACTAGAAGACCGATTGGACAACTTTCGCATTAGGGAGGATCGGTTACCGATCTCTGTGGAATTGGTTAAAGATGAAATATTAGCCAATTACCCCGATCTGAATGTCCCCCCTCATAGCCGATGGCAACATTTTGATGTCAGGGGGACGAATCACTGGTCTCCCTTTAAGTTAAAAATTCGGGATGATCGCGAACTCCTGCTAGCTCAGATCGATTTGGCGGTGACTAGTGTCTTGTTAGATGCGGGGGCAGGGCCCAACTGGCACTTTCGAGATCCTCTCACCGAAGAGAACCATTCTCGCTCAGAAGGTCTGGCCCTAGCGAGCTTATATCTCTTTTCTAAGGGAACTTTCTCGAGTGATCCTAATGATCCATTGAAAGCTGATGCGGAGAGTCTTCGAAAGTTTGGTGTTGAGCAGTTGGCTAAAGGATTTCAATTCTCAGCGGCAAATCCACTTGTTGGGTTGGAAGAAAGGGCTGCTCTACTAAGAAGATTAGGTGAGCAACTCCTTAGTTTTCTTGGAACGGACCAAGAGCCAAACCCAAGAATAGCGAATATCCTTGATAAAATTTCAATCGGCGAAGATAGAGTTCTTAAAGTGGATCGCTTGCTAGGAACTTTGCTAAGGCTGCTGCGGAATGTCTGGCCCCCACGCTTGACCCTGGGTGGTCGTAACTTGGGTGATGTCTGGCGTCATCATTTATTAGCAGATTCTGAAATTACTACTGAACTGGTTCCTTTTCACAAGCTTACACAGTGGTTGGCTTATTCGTTATTAGAACCACTGGAAGAAGCTGGTTATCAAGTCCAAGACATTGACCTATTGACAGGACTTCCTGAATACCGAAATGGTGGTCTTTTCTTCGACACAGGTATTCTGGAGCTAAAGAAGCCTGACGAAATCGATGCTTTACATCCTGTCTCCTCAGAACTTATCGTTGAATGGCGAGCATTGACGGTCATCTTGTTGGATCGATTAGCAGAACAACTTAGGGAGAAATTACGGCTTACAAGAGAAGAACTTCCCTTACCCCAAATCTTACAAGGAGGTACTTGGAGCGCTGGCCGCAAGCTCGCTTATGAACGTCGCCCAGATGGAGCACCACCCCTCCGTGTGGAGAGTGATGGCACTGTATTTTGAAATTTTCTGATCGAGGTTTCCATGAATAAGGTCCTTAAAGAAATTAAACACCCACTGGTGCAGCATAAGCTTTCGCTGATGAGAAAAAAGGGCACCTCAACTAGAAGTTTTCGTGTCTTGACACGAGAGGTGGGACTACTTCTAGCTTATGAAGTCACTCAAGATTTACCGCTTGAATACGAAGAAATTGAGACTCCATTACAAAAAATGCAGGCTCCTTTTCTTGAGGGGAAAAAGCTGTGTTTAGTCCCAATCTTACGGGCAGGAATCGGCTTGTTGGATGGTTTCTTGGAGTTAATTCCCTCAGCCAGGGTTGGACATATTGGGCTTTATCGTGATCCGGTGACCTTGGCGGCAGTGGAGTACTATCTGAAATTGCCGGAGATGATTGATCAGCGCTTGGTTATTGCCCTGGATCCCATGTTGGCAACAGGTCATTCTTCAGCAGCAGCAGTTTCTCGTTTGAAGGAAAATGGGGCCTCTAATATCCGGTTTGTCTCGCTGCTAGCTGCACCGGAGGGTATTGGATATTTCCACAGTGAACATCCAGACGTCCCAATTTATACCGCAGCAGTGGATGAAAAGTTGAACGATCACGCCTACATTTTACCCGGACTAGGTGATGCAGGAGATCGAATTTTTGGGACTAAATGACCCTGAAGTGTCAAAATAAGATATAATTTCCTGAGTGCGTAGTAGATAAAACATGTAATCAGTGTACGCGTCTACGGATATAAGTCGAGTTTGAGGCTAAAATTTGAGAGTTCGAGAGAAAATTAGCCTCACCCATTTTATAGATTAAGAAATATTTGCTCTTCAGTTAATCACTCAACAAATGACGGGTCAGGCTAGATCCGTCAAAATTGGAGAGTCCGTCTGCAATTGCTTTCCGATAATTCTCCCCAGAAACTTGGGAAATTGGCAACTTAGATCCGACGACTTCTGCTTGTTGCAAAGACAAATCCAGATCTTTCAATAGCCCAGCAAGATCAAAGGTTCCTGGCTGGTCGGTTCCATTTAATGTGTCGATCACCACTTGTCCTCGGTTCTTTAGCACATTTGGTCCACCGGAGCTGTCAGTCAGCAGAGAGATTGCGGTTTCAGCTGAAATTCCGCTGCTCTTCAACAGGGACATCGCCTCCGCAAGAGTGTTCCAGTAAATAGCTAGTGGCAAGTTGACCGCTAGCTTCATTTGAGATCCTGAACCGGCAGGTCCGAGGTGTTCCACGCGCTTGCAAAGTTGGGAAAGGATGGGTTGGGCTTTAGCAAAAGATGTTTCGGCTCCACCTGCCATCCCTAAAAGTTGTCCTTTGAGGGCCGGACCCACTGTTCCGCCAACTGGGCAATCAACGAACTCTGCTCCAGCTTCCGTCAACTTTGCTGAAATGGAGCGAGTTTCTTCCGGGAGTAGAGTTGATAGGTCAATCACGAGCCTGCCTTGAATGCCTGCACCGATCAAGTCCTGAACCACCCCACTGACAGCCTCTGCATCGGTCAGTGAGAGTAAAATCATCTCACAATCAACCACCTCTGCGAGATCCTGGGCCACCTGAGCACCAGACTCGGCAGCAGCAGCAGTTCTTTTCGCGGAACGATTCCAAACAGTAACTTCGTTGCCAGTTTCGAGCAGACGCTTAGCGAAGGCCGTTCCCATTCTGCCGGTCCCCACAATTGCAATTTTGCTCATTTTTTATCCTTTCTGATTAAGTTCAATCTTGTTTCAACAGATTGCTTTATTTCGCTTGATCTCCAATTTTCACCTGCATTAGCTCTAGCCCATCTACAGAACAATCCAAAACATCCCCCTGAACCACTGCTCCTACTCCGGCAGGAGTCCCTGTCATGATGATGTCTCCAGGCATCAGTCGGTGTTGTTGGGAAATTTTGGAGATGATTTCATCAATTTTCCAAATCTGAAGAGAAATGTCAGCATCCTGTTTAACCTCTCCGTTTAATTTCAACTTCACATGACCTTTCGTCATGATGCCGATTTCTTTGACGGTAGAAATTGGTCCAATCGGGGCTGAATGGTCAAATCCTTTGGTAATCTCCCAGGGTAGCCCTTTTTCGATCACTCCCAGTTGATGGTCTCTTCGAGTCATGTCCAGACCGACAGCATAACCGAAGATGTGCCGATTCGCCTCAGCCAATGGGATGTTGTATCCCCCTGAACCCATTGCCACAACAAGCTCACACTCATAGTGGAAGTTTTCAGTGAAGACAGGATACGGGATCTCTCCTCCATTCCTCACAACCGCATCTCTAGGCCTCATAAAGATTACCGGTGGATCTCTTTGATCAGCATTCATCTCGATGATATGCGCCACATAGTTTTTGCCAATGCAATAGATTCGACGGACTGGGAATTTTTCATCTGAACCCTGAATGTCCAGATAGCTATCAGTTGGAGGAGTTACGGCAAAATTGACCATGAAATTTCTCTTTGGTGGTAAATGAAAAAGCAAAAGACGAAGAAAATCCAAACATGGATTGCTGAGAATTTCCCGAACAACAATTCATTACAAGATATAAAATTAATTTTTAGTTAGATTTATATAATATTTGTGCAAATCAAATAAATCGTATATTCTTCACCTCCGCTTGATAGTTTAGCGCAAATTATCGAAGCGTTTGTGATCTCAATTTTATCGGGAGAAGACACCATGAAGACGCAAAACGCAATGACGCGACGAAGTTTCGGCAAATTGGCTCTGGGTGGAGCAGCCCTGGCTCTGATGGGGGCACCAGGTATCGTTAGAGCCCAACAAGCCATCACCTTCGCAGTTCCAAATCCATCCGCACTGACTTGGATGCCCTACTGGGTTGCAGTTGGGGAAGGATTTTTCGCAGATGAAGGGTTGAACCCCACCTTGGAGGCAGTTGACGGATCATCACAAGTGCTGCAAGCGATGTCAGCTGGGCAAGCTCATATTGGGGCACCGGGACCGGGACCAACTCTTGGAGCACGTGTACGAGGTGTGGATGTGAAATTCCTCTACAACCTCTACGCGAAATCAGTCTTTGGTCTGTTGGTCAAAGCAGACAGTAGCTACAACAAGCCTGCTGATTTAAAAGGTACCGTAATTGGAGTTGGTACTGCTGATGGAGCCGAAGTTTCTTTCACGAGTGCAATCATGGCAGATCTTGGCATGAAGTCAGGTAGTGACTTCACCTACCTGCCCGTCGGAGATGGAGGAACAGCAGCAGTAGCCTTCCTCCGTGACGAAGTGAATTCCTACGCAGGCGCAGTCTCTGATGCAGCGATTTTGGCTGCTCGTGGGTTGAAGTTGAAAGAGATTACTCCTGAAGAGTATCTGGGCTTCTTCGGCAATGGAATCGCCATGCTTGAAGGCCAAATGAAGTCGATGCCCGACCTTGCGCCAAAGTTTGGTCGTGCGATGGTTCGAGGGATGCGCTTTGCCTCTGTTGCTGCAAACAAGCAGAAATGTCTGGCTCACTGCGCCGCTGGAAATCCTCAGGAAGGTGAGGAAGATTACGCACCATCCTTGTTCGATGGAGTACTCGGCCGTATGACTCCGACAAGCGCTTACATGGGCCAGGGATTTGGCTATCAACCACCTGAGCATTGGCAAGCAATTCATGATTCTGCTGTAGCTGCTGGAGATCTTTCTGCTCCAATGACTGACCTATATGCGGTCTACACTAATCATTTTGTCTCAGGCTGGAACGCCTGAACCTAATGGTAGAAGCTCAACTCCACAATAATGAAACGGCGTTTCAGCAAACGCCGCCGGTTTATGAGATCGAAAGACTTTCGAAGACCTACCCCCGAAATAACCTCGTTGCGCTCAAGGACGTGAATCTCAGGATTCACCAACGTGAGTTTGTCTCCATCATAGGTTCTTCGGGCTGCGGGAAATCGACCTTGTTGAAGATCATGGCGGGGTTGTTGCCACCAACCACGGGAAGCGTGATACTGGAAGGTCGACCAGTATTGGGACCACGTCCTGACATAGGGATGATGTTCCAGCAGGCAACTCTCCTTCCCTGGAAAAATACTATTGAAAACATCGTTCTACCGATTGAGATCCGTGAGGGACGCAGTGCAGCCAAGGCAGCGTACACACGCGCTAAGGAACTGCTTGAATTGGTGGGACTAAAAGATTTTGCTAATGTCTATCCGGGAGAGCTTTCTGGGGGCATGGCGCAGAGAGCATCGATCTGCCGCATGCTTGTGGCTGATCCTGCAATGCTGCTCCTTGATGAACCCTTCTCGGCCCTCGATGAGCTGACACGAGATTTTATGAACATGGAGCTGCAGCGGATTTGTCTGGAGCGAGGAGCCACAGCGTTCTTGGTGACTCATTCTCTTGATGAAGCGGTGATCCTCTCTGATCGAATTCTTGTAATGAAACCACGCCCGGGACGCATAGTTGAGGATGTTAAAATCGACTTACCTCGACCACGAAATCTTGAAATGATCAATACTCCTGAATTTGGACAAATTGTTGCCCACATCCGTGGGCTGCTTGGACAGGAGGCCTACCAATGACCACAACAACCAATACATCGACCAAAGACACTGTCTGGGTAGAACACGAGGCGCTGATTGACCGGATTCCTCGTTGGCTTGCAATGACACTGCTCTTCGTCATTGTTGTTGGAATTTGGGATTTGGTAACCAGAATGGGTTGGGTGTCTGTGATCATTCTTCCCACTCCAGCTGAAACCTTGAAAGATTTATTTTTTGTTGGAAACAACCTGATCTCGGGCAAGTACATGCTTGATGCGTTGTGGACGACCACCTTAACAGTCTTTTACGGCTTTGCGATTGCGACGGGGATAGGTTTCTCGTTGGGTGTCTTAGTCGGGGAAACAAAATTTGGTGAGCGGGCGGTAATGCCCTACTTAGTGGCGATTGACACAATGCCCAAGGTGGCTTTTGCCCCACTCTTCATCGCATGGTTGGGCTTTGACATCGGTTCCAAGGTAGCCTTGGCGGCCTTCATTGCTACGTTCCCAATTGTTGTCGCCACCGCAGCGGGTCTTTATGCTGCTACCGAAAACGAAAGAATGCTGTTCAAAGCCATGGGTGCTACACGCATGCAGACCCTACTGCGTCTTAAACTGCCGACTGGCTTGCCCTACATCTTTACAGGTTTAAAAATTGCGGCAGTTGGGGTGATGGCCGGTGCGATCACTGGAGAATTCCTAGGTGGGGGAAAGGGCTTTGGAGCCTTGATTCGCCAAGCTGCCAGCCAATTGAACACTCCACGGGTTTTCTCCCTGATTCTTTACCTCAGCTTGCTTGGACTAGCGCTCTACTTTACGGTCGTTTGGGCCCAACGGCGCTTTGTTTTCTGGCAAAAAGTAGATCAAAAGGGAGGAGTTGTCTGAAATGTCTGTCCTGGCTCCAAATCGTTCTGAGCAACGCAACCGCTCTGAACTCGCTTATGACTTGATCCGTCAGGACATTCTACACGGTCAATTGTTCCCCTCAGACAAACTCTCTCTGGAAGGACTTTCTGAACGCTACGGAATCGGTACTGTTCCCCTCAGAGAAGCTCTAAATCGTCTCTCATCAGAAGGGCTGGTTGAGCGCAAGAGTCACCGAGGATTCTTTGTCTCAACAATCTCCATGACAGACTTGGAGGAGCTCGTCAAGACCCGTGTGTGGATTGAAACTTTGGCACTGAGGGAGTCAATTGCCAATGGTGATGACAGTTGGGAAGAAGAGCTTGTGCTGAGCTACCACCGACTTTCCAGAACTCACCGGAAACTTCCTACCGACGAAGGCGCGGAGATCTCAGAAGAATGGGAGGCCCTTCATCGTGGATTTCACATGTTGTTGTTGAATCGTTGCGGCTCCAAACAACTTCTTACCTTCTGCTCAAGCTTGATGGATCAGTCCGTCCGCTATCGTAGCCTCTCTCTCAACACGACCTCTAACCAACTTCGTCGGGAAGGAGCCGCCGCAGAGCACCAAGACATCCTCAATGCTACCTTGGAAAGGAAGGCCGATCTAGCCTGCGAATTGCTCACACACCATTACAAAACGACGTTGGAGGGTCTGCGCCACGTCATTCCGCGCTGAAATTCACTTTCGTTGCTTCGAATGCAATCGAATACATTGCCTGAAGTCCAACCGTGAACACCTCCTTGAAATGATCCCGAGGACTGTATCAGTTCAAGAAAGATAAAGTTTTCGCTCAAAAAATGCTGGCTTTACCAAATCGTGTAACCTGCATCGACTGGGAGAATTGCTCCGGTGATCGCGGAGGCAGCTGGGGAGGCAAGGAAGAGAATCGCGGCAGCAACTTCCTCTGGTTCAATCATTCGACGCATCGGGGTACCTTCCATCCAAGCCTCAAAATAATGAGGATTCTTGGCCGTGATGTTGGACATCGGCGTGTTCACATAGGTTGGGGCGACCGCATTGACCCGCACTCCCCGGTCAGCCCATTCCCCAGCCAGCGATCGGGTCAGGTGATGCAGCGCGGCCTTGGAGGCGTTGTAGTCAACCTGTTTCTGAGGCTTGTTGGAAATGAACCCAGACATCGATCCGACGGTAACGATCGCTCCCTGTCGCCGTTCCAGCATCAGTTTGCCAAAGGGCTCGGCAGGACCAGAAAACTCCATCGAGGTTGACTTTCATGATTCGGTGCCAGGCTTCATCTGTTAGGTTCTCTGCTGGGGTGTCTGGGCCAGAGATGCCTGCGTTCGCAATCAGGATGTCCATCGGTCCTGATTTGGTTTCGACCTCTTCGGCAACTCGTTCTATAGCATCCGAATCCGAGACATCCAGGACTAAGCCTTCCGCTTCGTGACCTTTGGACCTCAGGAACGCGAGACCTTCTTCCAAAAGCTGCTCACTCAGATCCACGATCACTACGCTTGCCCCCGCTTCTGCCAAGGCATCTGCAGCGCAAAGCCCAATTCCACGACCACCCCCGGTGACCAGAGCTCGCTTCCCGCTTAAATCAGTAAGGTTTTTGTACATCAGAAAATCTCAGAAATTACCAAAACGGTTGATCTAGAAAGATAAATAGGCACTTCTTATCAAAAATTTGGTTCCATTAGATTTGCTCTTTATCAAAAAAATTCATCGGAAATGCCTTCAATTCAATCTCTCTTGTCATTCATTAAATTCTTGATCTCAGTTGCATAGAAAATTCTCTCTCTCAAATTAACTCGCAAACAACTGCTCAGGGTTCAGGAAAGACTTCAGTTCAATTGCATTGTCAGAGGGATCGAGCAGAAACATGGTTGCCTGTTCGCCGACTTCCCCTTGGAAACGGATATAGGGTTCAATCAGAAACTCGACTCCCTGGTCCTTTAAGGAATCTGCGAGTTGATGCCAATGATCCCAGTCCAAGACAGCCCCAAAATGCCGAACGGGCACAGACTTTCCGTCTACTCCATTGGTTTCGACTCGCTGGGTTTCTTCGGGCTTCAGATGGGCCGAAATCTGGTGGCCAAAAAAGTCGAAATCAATCCACTTCTCATCGGTCCGTCCGACCTTACATCCCAAACGATTAACATAGAAATCACGGGTGGTGTTCAAATCTCTGACTGCAAAAGCTAAGTGAAAAGGGGGCATTCCCATGTAATTCCTTTGGGTTTCGTGGTTGAATCTTTGGAGATTACAGCTGAGCTAATTGTGCAAAGCTGCTCCGCAGAGCAGGATAACTCTCCAGAAAAATCTGAAACAGACCGTCATAGTTGTTCATTTGGTCAGAACTGGGCAAATACGTTTTTTGAATTCGTGGTTCTGGACTAGCATTCTCCGGTTGACAAGATGCCAAAGCACCACGGAGGCCGGTCAATTCAGGCTCTGCCAGCACCTTGATCGGAATACCGAGCACATTGGCGAAGAGTTGGCAAAAGGAATCAGAGCGGCTGGTTCCACCGGTTAGGATCAACTCCTCTACTCGAACCTCGGATACTGCGCGTAACGCATGGCGGAAGGCAAAGCAGGTACCTTCCAAAACTGCGCAGGTCAATTCAGCACGATTAGATTGCCGATTCATGCCTAGCCAGACTCCACGAGCGTGGGGATCAATGAAGGGTGAGCGCTCACCTAGGAGGTATGGCAGGTAAAGCAACTTTCCAGCTGGTTGCTCCAGAGCGATTTGAATCATCTCTTCATAGCTGTTGAAGCCAAACAGATCTTTGACCCAAGCCAGGTTGTCCCCTGCAGTGAGGATTGGTGCAACTTGAATGAACAAGTCAGCAGCGGGATGTGCCAAGGTCCACGCACCGCTTTCCAGTCGTGCTGGTCGCTTCTCAGTCAGACCTACCCAGCCACTGGTTCCACAGTAGGCGTAAGCTTTGCCAAGTTTTCCACAACCGGCTCCCAATGTGGTCGAACCAGCATCACCAGGCCCAAGGTAGACTGGCAACCCAGCCACTAATTTCAGATGCTCACTCATCTCATTTCTAAGCGAACCTAATAATTTTCCACCGGGGATCAATTTTGGTAAGCATGGTAGGATCGAATCCAAACCAAGCGCAGCAAAAAGTGCTGTGTGCCAGGTTCTTGAGGAGAGCCTCATCAAGCCTGTGGTCGCGGCAGTGGTAGTATCAGTTTGAGACACACCGGTCATACGGTAGCCAATGTAATCTGCTGATCCAATGAAGATCTTTTCTGTATTTTTTAGGACCTCTGGCTGGTGCTGCTGAAACCAAGCAAGCTTTGCGAGTAGGCTTGTTGGACCCTGTTCGTTGCCTGTTTCAAGCAATTGTTCCTGAAGTGATTTTATTTCCATCCAGCTGGCAATTTGCTCTATGCCCCGTTGATCACTGTAGCTTACAACTGGATGTAAGGGTTCTGAATGCGAATCGCAGAAAATCAGATTTTGCATCTGACCCGTTACTACAAGCCCCTGTAAGCTAACTTCAGGATTCAACAGCTCATGGATCACAGCTGTGAACCCATTCCACCACGTCTCCACTTCCTGATGATGGAAAGCCTCTTCCGTTTGCGTTTGTTGGTTTGGGTGAGAGGCCTCTCGAATCAGGTCGCCGTTACCTTCGAACAAGCCCCCTTTGATACTGGTGGTCCCGAGGTCAACCACCAACCAAGTGGAGTCCTCCATTTTTTCAGCAGTGTTTGAATTCATCTTCTTCTCAGGGATAGTCGGCTGAACAGTACTGCCACGATGATGATCAAGCCGGTCAAGATCTGTTGAACATAGGTGTCGATTCGGAGCTGGGTCAAACCATTGGAAAGTACGCCGAGGATCAACACACCCGTCAAGGTGCCGAACAGGTTGGGTTCCCCTTCTTCGGACATCGTCATTCCCACAAAAACGGAGGCGATTGCGTTGAGCATCAGCCCATCGCCCTGTGTTGGATTTGCCGAGGAAAGTCGACTGACCAGCATCAAACCAGCAATCGCCGCTCCTATACTATTGACAGCGAACGCAATGAGGCGTAACCGAGCTACAGGTACTCCTGCAAGTAAGCTGGCCTCCCGATTGCCTCCAACCGCATGCAGATTTCTACCAAAAACTGTGTGCTGCAGGACAATGCCCATGAGGATCAAAATTGAAATCGCGATCAGGGTCAAATTTGGAAGCTGGATTCCCTCAGCTAGTGGAATTCCACCACGACTGAAATCTCCAACAATTTCCGGAATGGCTCTACCAAAAATGGTCTTGCCTTCGCTCACCAGTAAAGCCAAGCCACTAAAAATCGTCAGTGTGCCGAGAGTGGCTACAAAGGCGGATAACCCAGCGTAGGCAACCAGCACCCCGTTCAAAACACCCCCAAAAGCACCCACGAGCAAAGCAGTCCCCAAAGCACCAAATAAGCTGACATCTTGTTGCCACAAAACAGCTGCAATCATTCCGCTCAAGCTCGCCATGGAGCCAACACTCAAATCAAAATCTCCTCCCACCATCACGAGGGTCATTGTGAAGGAGATCACGCACAAAATGCTGACTTGCTGCGTGATGTTGAGCCAGTTTCGGGTGGTCATGAAGGTGTCGGGTCGCTGACTCCAGAAGAAACTGACAATCAACAGGAAGCCTAAAAAAGTGCCGTAACGACGGAGCAGAGAAGCCAGCTGCAGAGAACCAGTCATTCAGCACTCTCCATAGCACGAACTCCTTGGCAATACGCGAGCAGATCAGCTTCACTCAAGCTTTCCGTCTGCAACTCATGGTAAATTTGCCCATCCCGCAAAACAAGAATCCGATCACAAAGCCCAATCAGCTCTCCCAACTCCGAAGAGACCATCAGCACTGCCGTTCCTTCTCCACTAGCTTGGCGAATCAAACTGTAAATTTCCTGCTTTGCGCCAACATCCACTCCTCTTGTTGGTTCATCCAACAACAGTAATTTGGGCTGGTGCCAGGTAGCCCGTGCAAAAAGCACCTTCTGTTGATTCCCCCCACTCAGTTGCCAAATTCTCTGGGTGATGCCAGTCCCTTGAACCCTCACTCGGGACCAGGCCTCCTCTGATTTCTGTCGTAGTTTTTGTTTGGGAAGTAAACCCAAAAAGTTGCCGAAATTGCCAATAAAAGGCAGATGACTGTTTGTTGCTACGGTCTGGTTTAGTACTAAGCCCTGAGATCGACGTTCTTCCGGAATGAAGGCCAAGCGCTCTTGCCAGAACTTTTTGAGCCTAGGTTGCCAGGGTTGTCCTTCCAGAGTCAAAGTCCCACTGAAATTTCGAGTCCCCAATAAAGTTCGTAGGACTTCTGAGCGCCCAGATCCACCCAATCCAGCAAGTCCCAAAATTTCACCCTTATGAAGGGTAAAATTCAATGACTTCAACTTAGCGTTTCTCAGATGTTGGACAGAGAGTAATACTTCTTTGGAGAGAATGCCGGAACGACCAGGGTAGTGCTGGCTGATTTCCCGCCCAGTCATCGCTTCCACCACAGTACGTGGTTTCAGCATCTTTGTCTTTTCAGCCAGGGTGTTTTTTCCATCTCGGAACACGCTGATCCGATCGGTGATCTGAAAGATTTCGTCAAGTCGGTGGGAAACATAGAGAATGGAACAACCCTTCTGCTTGAGACGTTCAAAAGCCTCAAAGAGCTTTTCTGTTTCGGAGAGCATGAGCGAGGCGGTAGGTTCATCCATTACATAGAGTTGAGCTGCAGGCTTGCCAGATTCAACAACAAAGGCGCTACCCAATTTGACGAGCATCTGATCGCCAGCCCCAAGCTGGCTCATCCTTTGTTTGGGATCAATGTGGGTAATCCCCAGTTCAGCAAGCGCTACCTGGGTTAACTCAGACAGTTTCTGCTGATTTACAAATATTTTTGCCCGAGTAGGTAGCTGCTTCCCAAGCATCAGGTTTTCAGCAACCGAGAGATGCGCGATGCTGTTGAGTTCCTGGTGGATGAAACGCATCCCCAGCTTCCCAGACCCGCGAGCCTCCGCCAAGGACAGAGATTCTCCATTCATCGCGCAGGTGAGGGAGTCTGCCATCAAGTTTCCCGAAAGAATTTTGATCAGGGTCGACTTGCCAGCGCCGTTTTCCCCCATCAACCCATGGATTTCACCAGAAAAGAGGGTGAGTTCTACTCCGCGCAGCACGGGGACACTGCCAAAGCTTTTTTGGACGTTGCTTAGATGGAGAAAAGGAATCACGGGGAGGAAGAGGGCGGAGTGTTCTTGCTACGCTTCGCCCTGTTGGAATCAAAGATCGTCAGCTGTGACCAATTTGGCGCTGACATAGATTTGTGAGCGAGATACGGAACCAGACTTCAGATACTGTTCAACCGTGTTCGCAACTGTGTTGGCGATTCCGTTGAAGTCCTGAGCAACAGTAGCCTTCAGATTTCCTCGAGCCGCAATCCGATCACGCGCCTGCTCAGTGGCGTCAATCCCAACGATCACGATGCCCTCATCTTCACGGCCAGCATCGCGGATGGCTTGTTCTGCACCCAACGCAGGGTCGTCCCAGGCGGCCCAGACTGCTTGAATGCTGCCTTTCGCAGGATTTGCAGTCAACACAGCTTCCATCGCGTTACGGGCGCCTTCCAAGGGGCCACGATCAAAGCTTGGAGTGATCTTCTCCATGATCTTGATGTCGGATTCATTGTTGAAGATCGACTCTGCAATCGCACCGCGCTTTTGCACCGGTGGGTAGGGTTCAAAGATGAACATCACCACATTGCCCTTGCCGTTCAACTGATCAACCACATAGGTAGCGGTCTCAGCTGCCATTACGTAACCATTGCTGGTGACGTTAGCTGTTAGGAGTGGGTCGGCTCCAGAGTCCATACCAAAGACGGGGATTCCAGCATCTTTGGCAGCCAGCAACCCATTACGAATCTGGGATGGATCGACATTGATCACCATCACATCAACCTTTTGCAGCGCGACATCTTCCATTCGGCTTACCAGGGCAGCCACGTCTCCAGAGGTGTCAATCACATCCACCTGCCAACCCTTGCTCTTGGCGGCAGCTTCAAAGCCTTCGACCATCAGCTGTGTTCCGGGTTGAGCCAGAAACGGGGTCAGCACGGCTACAGTGCGTGACTGGGCGAATAAGAATTGAGGAAGAGCAAGCAGGAGGATTCCTGTGAGAATGAACAGATTCCGACGCATCAGTGCCTCCGTTGGAGTTTGGAAAAGATGGAAGAGTGCTTCTCAGACAAAAGACTTCTGATGATAGAATGAAACTGGTATCGTGTGATATGGGGAGGGAGCGGGATTGTCAAGCATTGCTGTCACAGATCTATTAGTTTCTTAAACCTGACTCAGTCTTTTCTCGGCTTGGTAGCGAAGCCACCGCGCCAAAATGCTGGACGCTGAGCGAAGCAGCGACATTCCCATAACGAGATGCTTGGAGCAGATCTTTGGTGCGCAGCCACTCCGTTAGGAATCCCCCGTCAAAACAGTCACCTGCGGCGGTAGCATCCACTAATTTGACCGGAATCCCAGAGATTTGTTCTCTGAGGCCATCCTGTGTAGCCAAAATCACACCTTGGTCTCCTAAGGTCAATGCGACCACTTCGACGCCCATCTTCAAATATTCGTCAACAATGCTTTGTGGATTCTCCTGACCCGTCAATTGACGGGCATCGTCGAGTCCAGGCAAAACGAAATCGACGAGAGATGCGACATGCTGAATGATTGCTTTCGCTCGTGAAAGCGACCAGAGCTTGAGCCGAAGATTGGTGTCAAAGGAGATTTTGACACCGTTCTCCTTGGCCAATTCAATTGCTCTCAGGGAAGCCTCGCAGGCGCTGTCACTCAAGGCCAGAGAAATTCCAGACAGGTGAAGAATCTGAACTCCCTCGAAGTGCTCCTTCTTCAAATCACCAGGACGTAAACGACTGGAGGCAGAGCCAGCTCGACGATAATCAAAGATGTGTCCACTTGGTCCGTGTGAAATGAAGTAGATTCCCGTGGGTGCCTCCTCATCTCGAATGATTCGGCTGGTGTCAATTCCTTCTCTCTCCCAGAGTTGGAGGATCTCGTCAGCAAAGGAGTCCTGGCCCATTCTGGTGAGCATCCCTGCTTGCCCGCCCTGCCGGGCTACTGCGACAGCAACATTGGAGACGTCCCCACCAATACTGCGAATATACTGCCCTGGCTGTTGCTCATTGAATTCGAGTAGAGGCTCCCCCAAGCAGAGTACATCAATCATTGGATTCCCCAGTGGGCAGCGCATGAACAAACTTCAGGGCATCTGCTCGGATTTGTTTGACGGCTTTTCCTGGAGAGTAAAGAGCCGAGCCGATCCCTGCCCCCTTGGAGACTGCAAGAAAGTCTGCAAGATTCTCAGAGTTGACTCCCCCAGTAACGACTAGCAAGGTCCCCTTTGGCAAAACCGCTCGCAGCGCCTTGCAGTAAGATGGGCTGATCGCATCGCCAGGGAAAATTTTGAGAGCATCTGCCCCTGCATCCAATGCTTGAAAGGCTTCTGTGGGGGTGAGGACTCCAGGCACCGAAATCATTCCCATCCGCTTGGTTGCCTTGACCACCTCAGCATTCAGGTTCGGAGAGACAATCAAGGTTCCCCCAGCATCGGCCACCTGAGGAACTTGTTCCGGCTTTAAAACCGTGCCAGCTCCGATGAGAGCAGAACCGCTGTAGCGTTTGCTTAGCTGCTGAATACTCTGATACGGATCTGGTGAATTGAGCGGAACTTCCAGAATTCGATAACCAAGTTCAATCAACACGTCACCTACCTCGTCTACCTCGTGGGGAGTAATCCCTCTGAGAATCGCGAGTAAGGGGACAGGATTCAGCCAATCACTGATCGTCTTTTGCATCAGAAACTCCTCAATGATTGTCCCTTGGAACCCCTTTGCTCTGGGCTATCCGCTGATACTTGACAGCAGATTTCAAGACCATCCCTTGCGCCAGTTGATCAACGTCACGACGCTGTAGCTCCTGCCAAGGTGTTTGAGATTCAGGAATTGGGAATCCATCTCGTTCCAGCTTTTCACGTCTGCTGGCTAACTCTGCATCATCAATCAAGATGTCTGCACGACCTTGCTTGAGGTCAATACGGATTCGGTCATCGGTTTGAACGAGCGCCAAGCCTCCCAACGCAGCAGCTTCGGGGGAAGCATTCAAAATCGATGGAGAACCAGAGGTGCCACTCTGCCGACCATCCCCAATACATGGGAGTTCTTTGACACCTTGCTTGAGCAGATAATCCGGCGCGCGCATGTTGACCACTTCAGCAGCCCCAGGATAGCCAATTGGACCTGCTCCACGCATGAACAGCAGACAGTTGGCATCAATATTCAAAGAGGGATCATCAATCCGCTCATGGTAATCTTCTGGACCATCGAACACGATTGCTCGGCCCTCAAAAGCATCTGGGTCATCTGGATTTGAAAGATATTGTTCCCTGAACTCCTTGGAAATGACAGAGGTCTTCATGATGGCGGCATCAAAGAGATTCCCCCGCAACACCTTAAACCCAGCGGCAGGCATCAATGCGGTGGCAAAGCTGCGAATTACGTCTGTATCCACAACTTCCGCATCTCGGCAATTCTCTCCAACGGTTTTTCCATTGGCCGTCATCGCATCTTCGTGAATCCGACCGTGGCGGATCAGCTCCGCAACAACAGCAGGGACTCCTCCTGCATGGTGGTAATCCTCGCCTAGGTAGTCCCCGGCTGGTTGTAGATTCACCAAAAGAGGAATGTTGTGACCATGCTTTTCCCAATCATCGACCTCCAATTCCACTCCAATATGACGGGCAACCGCATTGAGGTGAATCGGAGCATTGGTTGAACCACCAATCGCAGAGTTGATCACGATTGCATTCTCGAAGGCCTTACGAGTCAAAATATCAGAAGGCTTCAAATCTTCTTTGACCATATCCACGATGCGCTTGCCAGTGAGATAGGCGGCTTGCGCTCTCTCGCGGTAAGGGGCTGGAATCGCAGCGCTCCCTGGTAAAGACATTCCCAATGCTTCAGCGAGGGAGTTCATTGTTGTTGCTGTCCCCATTGTGTTGCAATAGCCTGGGGAGGGAGCTGAGGAGGCCACTAAATCAACAAATCCGGGATAGTCAATTTCACCACGAGCCATCATTTCTCGTGCTCTCCAGACGATGGTGCCGGAGCCGGTTCGCTCTCCTCGGAACCAACCATTGAGCATCGGTCCACCTGATAGGGTAATGGCAGGAATATTTACCGTTGCAGCTGCCATCAGCGCTGCAGGGGTGGTTTTATCACAGCCGATTGTCAGCACCACACCATCGATCGGGTAGCCATACAGAACTTCGACAAGGCTCAGGTAGGCGAGATTCCGATCCAAAGAAGCGGTAGGTCGCTTGCCGGTCTCCTGTATGGGATGAACCGGAAACTCAATCGCAATTCCCCCTGCTTCGCGAATTCCTTCCCGCACTCGCTTGGCTAGTTCGATGTGTGGCCGGTTGCACGGAGAGAGGTCTGAGCCAGTTTGGGCAATGCCAATCACAGGTTTCCCAGACTGTAGTTCTTCGCGAGTCAGACCAAAATTCAGAAAGCGCTCCAAGTAAAGAGCGGTCATGTCCGGGTTTGCTGGATTATCGAACCATTCCTGTGATCGAAAGCGTGTATTGGATTTAGACTGACTCATGTCTCCTCAATATGGATACTCAGTGGCGGATGAACGCAGGTGGCAACTTTTCAACTTGCTTCTGCAGGCTGCTCGAAGGATGAAGACGCCACATTCTTGGAGTTCCAGCCTTCTCGCTGTTGGATCGTTGACAAAGGTACGACTCTGTTTGAGTATGTCAAACAGAATTCTCAGAAGCAACAACGTTAATAGGTCATTTTTTCAGAAAGTATGATGGAAAATCAGCAGGATTGGGTGGCAGTAGACTGGGGAACGACCCACTTTAGAATTTGGCGTATGCATGGAGATAAAGCCCTTGAAGGACGTGAAGCCTCGTGTGGTCTACTGAGTTTGAAACGTGAGGAATTCGAACCTACATTGAAGGAGCATCTCCATGGATGGCCCACAGAGAGCCCAGTACTGATGAGTGGAATGGTGGGGAGCCGTCAGGGCTGGCAGGAAGCTCCCTACTTGTTCTTGCCGGTCTCACTGAAAGATGTTGCAATTGGTGCGGTAGATATTCAAACGAAAGATCTGCAGCGCAAGGTGCATGTGTTGCCTGGGGTGGCTTGCCAAGAAGAATCAAGGCCAGATGTGATGCGGGGAGAAGAGACCCAAATGCTTGGATTGGGAGCAGGGTCAGCTGAATGGTCAGGAATGATATGTTTGCCTGGGACACATTGTAAGTGGGTGAAAGTAGCTTTGGGGCAGGTTCAACAATTTGACACCTATCTAACGGGCGAACTCTTCTCAATTCTGCGTCAGCACAGTATTTTACGGCATGATTTGGAAGCAGGAGACGTTGACGCAGAACACCCTGCTTTTGCGAAAGGTGTTTCAACAGGCTTCGTGGAAAGTACTCCGTTGCTGACTTCGCTCTTTCGTGTGAGAGCTAGCTCGCTGCTTTTGGATCGAGACCCGGTTGCGAATTCGGCATTTTTAAGCGGTCGGCTGCTTGGTGAGGAACTGCGATCGGCAACCCAAAACATTGAAAAAACAGAGAAGATTCAACTGGTAGGAGGATCTTCATTGACCAAGTTATATGCTCGAGCGCTGAGTTTGGTTGGTCGAGAGGTAGATTTGCACTCTGGAGATGACTTGGTTCGGCTAGGCCTTACCGCTGCCTGGCAATTTTTGTATCCTCAAACGGAGTAAAACCATGGATTCGATGCAAGTTTGTAATGTCCCAGTCTGTGAGCTTGGCGAAGGGATCTTCTGGCACCCTGAGCGAGGGAGCTTCTGTTGGTTTGATATCCTTGGCAAGCAGCTTTATGAGCAGGTTGAGGATCAACCTGTCCGCGTGATTGATTGCCCTGGTAATGCCAGCGCAGCAGCTCGAATTGATGAAAAACGCTTAGTGGTTGCGGTTGATGATGGACTCCATATTCTCGACATGGATTCGAAAAGCTGGGAGCTCTATCTTGCTGTGGAAGCAGACAACTCCGTCACACGCAGCAATGACAGCCGGGTTCACCCCAGTGGCTCTTTTTGGTTTGGAACGATGGGTCGCAATGCAGAGAAAGAGGCTGGTTCTATTTATCATGTCTCCCAAGGAAAGCTCCAACTGCTCTATTCAAACATTACCATACCCAATGCAACCTGTTTCACCGAGGATGGAGCAACCGGCTATTTCGCTGATAGTGCATTGAGTACGGTCTGGAGAGTGAAATTGGATCCGACAACAGGACTACCACAAGGCGAACGGGAAGTCTTCCTGAAATTCGAGCCAGGAATTGCACCAGATGGCGCAGTTGTGGACGCTGACAGGAATTTTTGGATTGCTCTCTGGGGAGCCTACAAAGTTGTGGGATTTAGACCGGATGGTAGCTCCTTAACAGAATTTTCGCTAACAGCCAGCAATGTCAGTTGCCCTGTCTTTGGTGGTAAAGACGGCTCTGAGTTGAGAGCAACCACGGCATTGGAACACCTAGACTCCGCAGCTAGAGCAAATCAACCCGACGGAGGCAAGGTCTTCAAGGCTTCTACTTCCTTCCGCGGACAAGTCGAAGCAATGTACAGGCTTTAAACAGACTAAAAATTTCCTCACTCCCCGAGCAGGTCAATTCCATTGGGCATTTGGCCTGTCCTCTCTTTAAGTCAATACCAACTACTACTCTCGTTGATTCGTATTTCTGAATTTTTTTCGAAAAAATGAAATATGAATTCTTTGGGTTTTGGATAGTATCTAATTACTCTTTTCCCATTTGAGTCTTGAAACGATAGCTCATTAAAAGTCTGAAATGCATTTTCTCAATCACACCAAGCTATTTAGCGTCAAACTCGCTTGTTTGACGCTTTTCTATTTCGTTCTTGCCTCGGAAGGTCTGGGACAGAAACAACAGACCGATACTCTGAATGAGGTCCAGCAAAGTGTAGAGCAAAATTCAGATCAGCGTCAGCAGGAGCTGAAGACACAGTTGATTGAATTTACCGGAATCATCAGCTTGCAGCATAAGATACTCAAGGATCTGAGGGCAAAGCTAGATCAAAACCCAACGCAACTGACAAAAATTGCCCTTGAAGGACAAGTCGCTGAGTCTGAGAAGATTCTGAAAAACGCAGAGGTTGCTTTTGAGTCAATTGTCACCGGAGGGTTGGACCTAGAAAATTTCAAGGAGGTGCCGGATCAGAGCTTTGACTGGCAAAGCGATCTGATTGAGATCATTCAGCCCATTTTTCAGAGCTTGAAGGATCTGACGGAGCAGCCCAGAGCGATTGAGCGAATTCGGAAAACCATAGAGTTCTATCAGCAAAATCTTTCAGAAGTTGAAAACTCGATTCTTAAGATTGAAGAGTGGTCACAAGCCGAGGTCGATCGGGCGACAAGAGGGCAGATTCAAACAATTCAGGAAGATTGGCGAAAGCGTAAGGCAGAGGCACAGCGAAACCTGGAATTGTTCCAGCTGCAATTGAGAAATCTACAGATTCGCCAGGAATCAATTTGGACAAGTGTTTGGTCGGCTTTTGGAGCTTTCTTGACAGGTCGGGGCCTCAACCTGATGTTGGCCGTCCTTGCGACCATGGCAGTCTGGTTCGGGATGCGAACTTTCCTTCGCTTCATGGTTCCGAAAGAGGGTGTTGATGAATTCCAGACCAGGAGTCAATACTCGCGAGTGCTCTTCTACACCTACAGAATTCTAATGATGATGGCCTCAACCGCCGTCTTTCTCATCGTTCTGTACGTCACAGGAGACTGGCTGCTTTTGGGCTTAGCGTTGTTGATACTGGCTGGGATCGCGATTGGACTGAAGAAGTACCTGCCTCAATTTCTGGCGGAGGCAAAGCTCCTATTGAACTTGGGAGCCGTCAGAGAAGGAGAAATGGTTACCTATGAGGGGGTGCCTTGGATTGTGAAGTCCATCAACATCTACTCTCATTTAGTCAATCCGGTTCTGGAAGGGGGTGAGTTGCGTATGCCCCTCGGCGAAATGTCTCAGCTGATCTCTCAGCCAATCGCTGAGGATGAACCTTGGTTTCCATCCAATTTACACGATTATATCTTGCTACCTGATGGGTCGTTTGGCCAGGTTGTGATCCAAACTCCAGAGTTTGTTCAGATCAAATCAAGAGAAATGATCCGTACTTTTTTGGTCAGTGATTATCTAAACTTGGGGATCAAAAATCTCTCGATGGGTGCCTTTGCCTGTGTAGGAAATTTTGGAATCAGCCTTGAACACCAGGAGATCTGCTTGGATCTCGTGCCGAATGCGTTTGAACGATCAGTTGGGCTGTTCATCGACCAAAATGGGCTACAACCATTTTTAGAAGAGTTGAGTGTCGAATTGAGTTCAATTCAGTCGGGATCGATTCAATACTTTCTACATGTCAGAATGAAGAGCCCTGCCGCAAAATACTACTGGAAAATCCTCAGAATCATGCAGCAAGCCTGTGTGGCCACCTGCAACAGTGAAAGGTGGAAAGTGAAAAATCCTGACATTACCTTTCAAGTGCCTCCTCCGGATTTTCCTCAAAAATGACTGATCAGGCTACCAATCAATTGAATCCGCTTTTCACAGCCGCAAGCATTTGCTTGATCTGTGAGTCGTTCAACTGACCATCCACGCTGAAGAGCACCTTCCCCTGCTTGTCAAAAATCACAATGTCATTGTTGTGGTCGCCTAGACCCCACTCATTCACCAAGACTTTCTTGTAGTCCATCACGTAGAGGGTGTTTTGATATTCCTTCTGTTTGTCCTCTAGCTTGCCCTGGATTAGAAAATTTGGGAGGAGCGTGGCATCCATGTTGATCACCGCTACAGAGCGAACTTGGTCAGACGGCAGATCCGCATTCTTTAGTGCCTCACTGGCAGCGTTGTTCATATCACTCTCATCTGGATCCACATAAAAAAGGATCGTAACGTACCCTTTGAAACGGTCGCTTTTCCAAGGGCCACCACCATCAACTAATTTCCCCAATTCACCTTGAAGAGTGATGGTTTTTGGTGTTGAACCAACAGGAAGTTCAGCATTAGAAACAATTGGAGCAAACAAAATACTCAACCCGAGCAGACGCACTTTCCAGGCTCTATTCTTGGATTCAATCATCTTACAACCTCGCTTATTTTGAAAATTTGAGACAGCACACCCAATCAAATCTAAGCTAATTTGAAATTTATTACTCGATAAAAATAGTAGTTTTGATTGGAACTATTCGAGTAAAACTTGATTTGAATTATCTCATTCAACAAAAAATTAATGAAAATCAAGAAGCCATGGAAAACTATCTATTTCTAAGAAGATTATCTTTAGTTCTAGTTTTTTAGAATAAGAACATCATTTGCACATGCAACTGATCAATCCAATATATTGAAATTCTGATAGAATATTCTTTTTTGAACCAACCTTCTGTTATTTTTTCTCAAATGTAAATGATAGGTCCTATGTCTCGACGAATCCTCTGGATAATGATTCCAATGCTTCTGCTAACCAGTTTTTCAGAAGCTATCGAACGCAGACGTTCCCAATTCCCAAGAGACTTCGGATATCTGGTAGCTCCTATCCCCTACATCTTACCCGGTGTAGGAACAGGACTTGGCGTGATTGGGGCCTTCAACAACACCTTTGACAGCACCACCGATTTTTTCTTAGTTGGGATTGGTGGAGATGTTGAAGGAACCATTACTGGTGTAACCGATATCGAATTGCTACCTGAGAACATTCTGCTGGATGTGACCTACGTCGGATTCAACAAGGGGTCACAAAAACAGTATGCGCAAAGGGGAATCGATTCTGATCCAGAAGACTTCAACATCGTCGAATTACAGAATACTTCCTTGTATGGAGGTCGACTGACCTTCACCTTCCTGGAGCGCCGGCTAGAGTTCTTTACGCTCCAGTACAACATCCGCTCAGAACCCAGTGCTGTGATCTATCAAGGAAAAGAAGAGAATCGTCAGGAATACGCAGACCCGGAGCCCTTTACCTTTAAAAGGTTGACCTACGGAACCCAGATCGATGTTACGGATGACCGCTTAGATCCTCGAATGGGTGTCCGCTTTGTAGCAACTAGGTCTGAATCTCCATCGATAGACACAGACTCTTCAGAAAGCTACACTGTCGACACTAACTTGACTGGTTACATCCCACTGCTAGAGAGTAGCACCTTTGCCATTAACTATTTTCGTTCAGATGCTACGGTGACCAAAGAAGGGGTGACTGACTATCAGTCAATTCTCGATGAATTGAGAACTAATTATGCTTGCGCAGCAGGTGATCCCTGTGATGAGAGCTTAAAGAAATTAGCAACTGATACCCAAGCAAGCAGAAAATATGGAACAGCCAGCAGCCTTGGTGGTAGCTCGCGTCTGCGCTCTTATGCTGGTGGTCGATACAGTGGAGCCCACACAGAATTCTATGGCTATGAATTTCGTTGGAACCTGACAGATGAGAACACCCCGTTTGACTTGTACTTCATTCGGGATTTCAGAACAGGATTCCAACTTGCGTTCTTTTATGAGAGAGGAACAGTTGCAGAGCAGCGAGAGGATCTTTGGGCCAAGTCAAGAAATTCTACGGGGCTGGGTGCGAGACTCGTCACGGGGTCGGGGTTCATCTATCGCTTTGACGTCGCAACGGGATCTGAGGGGCAGGAAACAACGTTATTTGTTGACTATCCCTGGGGAACAATCGCGCAATAATTTATCCAAATACCGCTGATCGGCTAATTAGTAAGCACTCTAGGACTTTGGTGCTGGCTCGGTGGATTGTGCTCCTTGAGCATACTTGAGAAACAGCAGTCCAGTGATAATCATCGGTAAGCAGAGCAACTGCCCTCTGGAGATGCCGAAGCTGCCAAAAGCGAGGTCAAAGCCAATCCCCACATCCGGCATTCTGAAAAATTCGCAGAATGCTCTTGCCAAGCCATAACCCACCAAGAATGTGCCAATCAAAATTCCGGGTCTCTTGAGGGCATCCGTACGCCAAGCAAGATGAGCCAGCACAAGAAAGAGGACGAGGCCTTCCAAGGCTGCTTCGTACAATTGACTGGGATGGCGACCCTGGCCGATGGTGGCCGCGAGCTCGGGATATGCGCGGGCATACAATTCCACTTGTGGAAAAACGATGGCCCAGGGGACATCAGAAACCCTACCCCACAACTCTCCATTGATGAAATTTGCCAGGCGCCCAAAGAACAAACCAATCGGCGCTGCGATGGCTATGGCGTCCCCAAGCGAGAGCAATGAGACCTTGTGACGTTGAGCATACAGAATCACAGAGACGATCACGCCCAGCATGCCTCCATGAAAAGACATGCCACCTTTCCACATTGCAAACACACTCGCTGGGTCTGTGAGCAGATGTGGGCTGTAAAACAAGACATACCCAAGCCGGCCCCCCAACACGACTCCAAGAGTCATCCAGATTAAGAGATTTTCAGTTTCCTCCACTGGAACAGGTGGTTTCCCTCCAGGCCAACGCGCCTCTGCCAACAGCATACGGTTAACATACACCCTGCCGAGAAGTAGTCCCGCAATATAGGCTAGAGCATACCAACGCAGACTAAAGGGGCCCAGCTCCATACCAAACATTGAGATAGGGCCAAGAGTAAACAGAGCAGGATCAATCGATGGGAAGGGTAGAGCTAACATGAAGACCAGTCTGGGAATAATATCGGATTGGGATCGCTCAAAAAAGAGTGGGCGCGTACTTTTTCAGGTCAAAAGTATCTCTTTTGCCATTGTGATAACGAATTTGAATTTTGGATTTGTCTATCCACTTCATCTCCAATTTTGCAGACTCGTCTTTTGGGTAAAGCTTGAGGCTCTTGATTTCTGTAGAGTCGTGGCGAATGAGATGAAGACGGAACTCAAAAATTTGCTTGTTCCGTTCTTTTCGGGAATCTCGAATGTGGGCAAAGACCAGATGAGTTGGGGAAGCAGTGGGACTCCGCACAGACTTGTACTTCGTTTTTATGATTTCTAGTTGATCCTTGTAGGTCCTATAAATTTCAAGAATTCCGGTTTCTTTTTTTAAAATATCGTAGACTCCATAGCCCTGATTTGTCATCGCTAGCTTGTCTTTCTCGTTGAGAAGAAGATGACCGTGATACTTGCCTTCTTCATTAATCCCTGAAACCAGCCATGATTCTGTGTTATTGATCTGAATGAGGTCCAACCATTGAACGGTGGGACTTTGTAGTAGCAATTTCCCATCGCGATAGACGGCGTTATTCGGCTGTCCCTTTGGAAAAATTGTGAATTCTTCGACTGTTTTTACAAAGAGTGATGCATGGGAAGATTCAGCAAAGACAGGTGGACACAAGAGAATTGACAACAAAAACAGCAGGATTTGGGACATTTTCTTCAATTGCGAGAGCTTGAAAATAAAGATTTGATTCCTATCTTGACGCCTTGTCCACGCCCTTCAAGGCAAAACCTCTAACCCGATGATGTTCCTCAACAATGTCTGATGAAACGATGATTTGGTCCCGAAAGGTTCGCACGTCCGTTGCATGACATGGATTCCTTAATCTAGACCATTTATGAATGCACCTTTTCATGTGACCTGTGCAATTCCCCGTTCTGGGCGCACACTGAATAATTTCCTTCAAAAACTAGTTGATCTTGGGGTTTCTTCTAAAGAAATTGATGCAATTCTGCAGATTCTGTCCCAAAGCAAATCAAGGAGCAGCCTAAAACTGGAAGAAGCGCTAAACTTTCTGGTAGAGGTTCGGACTAAAGCACCCAGTTGCTTCTCACTGTTTGTTGATAGAAAGCGTTTCCATCGGCCATACCGTCTCGGATTCTTAGGTTACGATTGGCAGATTGGCCCGTACAAGCTGAGAGTGGAAGGAGAAGAACCACACAATGGGTCTTCACTGATCCGATTGGATGAAGTCGATTTTACGGTTGTTGGATTAGATGAACTCCTCTCGATGACCCAATACTATTTAAGAGATCCATCCCGGGTTACCAAATGGGGGATGTATAATTACCATTTGGAAAAACCTACTGGAATCCGTATCGCGGGTTCAGCAATGCTCTGTAGTTACAATGAAGTTCTGCAAACAGAAATCCAAGACATCGTCGGATTTTTCCTGATCTCAAAGGTTTCTCAGAGGAAACATCCGCTGAATCTGAAAACACTCTCCAGATTTGGGCAGCAGGTCTTCGTGAAGGGACGCTACACGGGAATCGTGATGGCAGCCTACCCTAAGCTGAACATTGTTTCTGTGGAAGATGTTGAAGATGCCGTTCTGGCTGGAGAAAAAGGTTGTGTTGGCCTGGAGATCGTACAGAGTGGGTCAACCGTCAAAAGAAAGGGACTCTTTCTTCATGGTGGACCACTCTTTTTATCAGAGAGCCTTTACGTTGTTGATTATGATCGGTACGTGTCTAGTGAGGCTTTGCAGAATGTTATTGAATTATTAAATCCGGTCGGTTACTTCGAGGAAGCACGGTTAAAACAGTTCGCCAGATGGTATCGAGCTTTAGAAATCAATCTTGGCAGTGTTTGGACGGATAAGCCTCCAATCACTGAATTGTTTTGTGAAAGTTCTGATTCAGAGCACGGGCTTCGTCCCTATCGACTCAAAACCCGACATTGGAAACCGAGTGACACCTATCAACGCGATCAAGCACAGCAAGGAATCGACCGAGCTCATAAACAGTTATTGGGCTATTACCAAAAAATTTGCGTGGAGTACCCCATTGTCAGTGTTTAGTCGGAATACATCCTTTTGGCTTTGTTTACCCATCATTTTATTGATGTTTGTGTTTCCCAATCTGATTTTTGCGCAGCAGACTCGAGTAGACACTGAAGCACTAGCTGAACGCATTGCCAACTCAGTCAATGAATTGGTGGGTAACTATCGAACGATTGCAATTTCAAGAATCAAGCAGCGCAGTCGCAACAGGGCGATCGATTTGGAGCAGTTGATCGATTATACCAATGTCAAGATTGTTCGTGGTGAGAGATTCCAGGTTACAGATCGCTCAAAACTGCAACTGATTTTAAAAGAGCAGAAGATCCAACTTTCAGAGTTTGTTTCCCCAAATGATTATCGTGAGCTTGGCAAGCTACTCGGCGTGGAGTTGTTTGTTTATGGTACTGTCTACGATGAGGCTTTGATCCTAAAAGCAATTGACGTTCAGAATTCTTCAATTGCCTGGGCGGGAGTGTATCCGATCAGTGAGATGACGGCTCGACATCAAATGTTGACCAATTTAAGTCAATCTCTCTTGGCCTCACTTCAGCAGAGCGCGAGAAGAATTCAGGGTGAAGAGATTCAGCGAGTCAGTTTTTGGGATCTTGAGGCACCTCTACCACTTTCATCAGAAGAAATCATTGACTATCTAACTGTGGCAATTGCGAATGATAAAAGCTTAAAGTTAGTTGATCGCGAAAATCTACAATTGATCTACAACGAACAGAAGCTTAACCAAGAGATCTACATTGATGAAAATCAGGCACGTCGACTTGGTGAACTCTATGGAGTAGATGCATTTCTATATGGTAATATTTCCAGGCGTGTGGACGGTGAATTCGTCGCTTCCATGAAAATGATGAATGTCTTCAGCGGAGTGATTACTTGGGCGGATCTACTGAAATTTCGTGAAAACGATGAAGGCAGTGTCACCATTTCCAATCCATTTTCGAGAAAGATCCAAGAGCGACTGGAGCGCAATAAGGGAAATGGGATGATTGCCATTCCTGGGGGCATGTTTTTGATGGGCACAGATGACCCTCTGTATGCCAACTCCAATCGACGTTTGATGCGGGTACGTCCCTTTCAGATTGATCAAACAGAGGTGAGCAACGGTGACTACTTAGCCTTTGTGGAGGCCAACAATCACCGGCGCCCTGTAAGTTGGACACAGGGGATGATGCTTCCAGAGAACGCAGAGCTGCCAGTTGTAGGCATAAGTTGGGAAGATGCACGAATGTACTGTCGATTTCTAGGCAAGCGACTACCCACAGAAGCTGAGTGGGAGAGAGCAGCCAGGGGAACTCAAGGACGAAAATATCCTTGGGGACCTAGTTTCAGCGCAAACTTCAGTGTGACACGTGAAAGCGGAATCGATAGTAGTGTTAATGTGGAGAGTGTGAACAGAGATCAGACTCCTGAAGGAATCCGTCATCTTGCAGGAAACGTAAGAGAGTACGTTTCGGATGCTTATCGGCCAGGAGGACGAGCAGAGAGAATCTCAGACAGTAATAGTATGGAGCGCGTTGTTCGGGGTTCTTCTTGGGCGTTTGGCTCCTTTGAGGCAGCTGGCTTTTATCGAGGGTATACCCGGCCTAATTTAGCATGGCCCGATGTTGGCTTTAGATGTGCCAACGACCTTTAGGAGTTACGGATGTTCAGTTTGATCTTACTGCTGGGAAGTGCGTTTATTTTCGCGAACCCTGACCTCGGGAATTATTCAGCGACCGCTGATTACGGGTATTATGCGATTTCTGATACCATCGAAGGGTCCAAGGGAATTAAGAGCAGAGCTGTCAATGGGGCCTATGGTTTCGGTCTGGGAGTTCATGGAACATACCTAAATCGTTCCCCATGGAGGCACTCTGTCACGTACAGAGAATACGAAGCTAGTAATTATTTTATCAAGACGATGAATGTCGGTCTGGATTACACCACAACGGTTCCGCAGGCCCCAATACAACTTGCTGTAGGTGCAGAGCTAGGTACAGGTATACTTCATCCGCAAAATTACAAATACCTAAAGCCACGAGAAACAACGGGTGGTCAGATTCATACAGAACTGAGCCATTATTTTGTAGTGCAGGAACGTGTCGCGTACTTCTTCCTCAAGCCTAGCTTTCGTTTCTATGAATTTGCGCTTTCAGGACAGCAAGGGCATCCCAATCAGGAGATCAATGGGACAGTGCCTGCTTTGTCAGCTGGAGTTGGTCTAGAATTTTAAATTTCTTAATTTTGCAGGACACATGGACGTGACCAGCCTCCTCTCCCCAACTGGGTTCCGTATTCTATCCTCTGCAGAGATTGAAGAACTCTGTGAAGCCATCCACAGTCGTGATCCCTGGTTTGAATACTACCTAAAATTTGCCTTATTGACAGGAATGCGCCGGGGGGAGACCCTTGCTCTAACCTGGCATGATGTTGACTTGTGGCTGAATAGAGAGATCATCGTTCCAGACCCCCGCCAACCTTACTATCGTGATCCAAAATGCCGAAGAATTCCCATTGATGAAATCTTATTGGGAATTTTACTAGATCTACGATCTCCTTCACGCTGGGTCTTCCAGAAAACAGGTCGTCGAATGTTGGGAAGTACGGTCAGCCTTTTCTTCAGAGAATTGAGCGTGCAGACAGGTATCACGGTCACTTCAGAGCGCATTCGCATGACCTATGCGATGAATCGCTACCTTCAGCTACGTCCAAGATCCCGTAAAGATTGGGAGATCTTACAGGAGAATCTGGGTCACCGTGATGTTTCGACCACTAGGAGCTATTTCCAGCGACACCTTAGCGAATTACCTTCTCATTCAGTGAACTGATGAATCAGAGGCGAGCAGCCTAATGCTTCAATAATCAATTAGTTCAATCAGGCAGGTGGATTTTTGGAATCGATGTAACGCAAGAATTCGTTTTTACGTTCAGCTTCCTGAAAGCATCCACGATATTCAGCAGTCATCGTCGAAGAGGTTTGGTCTTCAATGCCTCTCATCATTACACAGAAATGCTTGGCATCCAGTAAAACCGCAACATCTGGAGTGCCCAAGACTTGCTCAAGTTCTTCTGCAATCTGCCGGGTTAGCCTCTCTTGCACTTGAGGACGTCGTGCATAGTAATCAACGATGCGATTGATTTTTGACAAACCGATCACACCATTCTTGGGAATGTAAGCCACATGGGCTTCCCCAATAACAGGCAAGAAGTGGTGCTCACAAAAAGAACGAAAGGAAATATTCTTTTCAAGTAAAATGTTTTGATAGCGGTAGGTGTTCTGAAAAAGCCGGATTTCGGGTTTTTTCTCTGGATTCAGACCACTAAAGATCTCGCTGACAAGCATTTTTGCTACTCGCCTAGGTGTCCCCTGCAAGCTATCATCATTAAGGTCCAATCCCAAGGTGTGCATAATTTCCCGGAAATGCTCCTCTATCCTCTGAATTTTAGTCTCGGAACTCAACTCCCAGGCATCCGCCCGCATCGGAGTTTCTAAGCTAGTGCTATGGTGGCAATCGCCTAGGATTTCAAATTCTTCGAAAGAGCAAGTAAATTCTTCTGGAAGTCTCGACATTTAACTACCTTTAATTGGAAATGAATTCAGCGGTTCCGGAGTTTTTGTCGTTCTCCCATTGAATCACTTTATAGCACCAAGCTCGATTATCAGATTTTCGCCTCACGAGTTCGTTGGCAAAATCCAAAAAATATTTAGCCATCGCCTCTGCTCCACAGTTCTTAACGACTCGCAAATTACACAAACCTTTCTCGTGCATGTCTTTAAACATTTCCAAATAGGGATCCTGTTCGTTAATCAACAGAGTATGGTCACACATGTACTCAAGATGTTCCTTCAATTCCTTTAATTTTCCAAAATCGAAAACGTAGTGATTAGAATCTAATTCATGACAAGCAAAGTAGAATTTGAAGCTTCTTGAGTAACCGTGGATGAAACGACAATGACCATCATGACCATGCTGACGATGAGCGCATGTCAAATTAAAATATTGTTTAGTGCAAGTGTATCGATGTTCGCTCATATTTCCTTTAAACTCGGAAGAAATATATTCAATGAAAATATTTTCTTCCAAAAATATGCCAAGGCCAAGATAATAAGAAACTCCTTTATTTTGAAGCTTCCGTGAAAGTAGTCTGATTTAAAGGCTGATTTTAGAAGATTCTTCTCATGGTTTAAAGGGATATTCATCAGGGTTCTTCTTTTTTCATGAGAGACTTTTCAGTATTTCGTTCAGCTCCATTCTGGATTTGACGATCTTGTCCAAAAGTCCAAACTCTAACGCCTCTTCTGCCGCCATCCAATTGTCCCGATCGATAGCTTGCTTAATCGTCTCGTAGTCTTTGCCAGTCTGCTCACAATAGATGTCAATGATCCGATCTCTTGTTTTGAGAATTTCTCGGGCCTGGATCTGACATTCTGTGGCCCGCCCTTGATAGCCCATTAGAAGGGGTTGGTGAATCATGATTTTCGCGTTGGGAAAGGCAAACCTCCGCCCAGGATTGGCTGCCAAGCTAAGAATTGAACCCATACTTGCTGCAAAACCACCGACAATTGTGCTTATTGGACAGGAGAGGAAACGAAGCATATCAAAAATTGCAAACCCGGAAAAAACCTCACCACCAGGAGAATTGATGAATAGTGTGATGGGGGCCTCTGGGTCGTCTTGCTCCAAAAGAACCAGTTGTGTAAGGATTCGTTGAGTCAATTCAGAAGTGACTCCTTGCGAAATAACAAGAGTCCGAGCTTGGAGCATTTTTACAGCAAGCCCTTGCATTTCAGGGGAATCTTCTTTTTTTTCTTCAGCCATCACAGGTATTTGGGTGGAATTCAGTTGGTCAAAAGTGGGCATAATTCACCAGCGCAGTTAGTTGAAATGATTTGAATCGAGATTGATTCTAACGATCAGAATTTTGAAATTGTAGCTGTTCTGTGGGACTTAAGAAAGCCAGCTTTTGTTCAGCTTGGCAGAATTGGCGCAAGGAGGGGGATTCTGAGAGTTCATAGACAGCCTGAGCTGTCTTCTCCGATTGGAATTTTTGGTTGAAGTGCTCTGAGTACTGGATTCTAAGATGTTTTAAAATAATCGGACTACCTTCCTCTGTACATTCAGAAAGATGTGTTATCACCTGAAGGTAGGGACCCACCTCACCTTTGGCTATTTCTTCAGCCAAGGGTTCACCAGATTCCTCAAGAAATAACTTCAGGCGAGTTGCTTTGGGTCGATAGAAACTCTCTGAAGGTACAGAACTTCCACATCCACTTGTGTTGCTGCTGCGCCCGGCGGCAATGGTTGTCCCAATTGGAAGCATCGTGGTAGTCAGAAAAATGCCCATGAAACTTGTTGGCAACTCCATCTTCGGGCAATCACTAGCATAAGTTTTTTTGTCAATACCAACGAAGGCCACAAAGATAACCAGAAATATGAGAATCGTTTTCATCAGATTAGGATTCTTTACAAACAATCAATGATGTTGACGATCAGTTTAGAAGGGAAAATTTTGTAATAATCCAACATCCTATAATTCTTGCTCTGAGATTTGTTTTTGACCAGATTGATTTTGTTTGACTGCTTCGGCCTGCCCTAACTTGACTTCAATTTGAGCTGCAAAAGTGTGAAAGTCAGAGGGGCGTATTTTTTCTGCAGGAACGCCTCTGAATTCTTTGCGGAACTGCTCCATCAATGGATTGATGTTACTAGCCAGTAGATTTGGGAACCTCGCACGATTTTCTAGCAGGAATTGCAATAAATGTTCACAGGATGTGGTGTCGTCATGTGGCTTGCGAAAGCGTCTCTGAACATAAATAAGTAGCCAAACCAGCCCCCACAGGACGCCCAAGCCGACAAACAATTGATCAAACATAATCCCCTCCGCTGAATGTTTTCAAACCAGTTTTACAAAATCCTCCGGTTGTTTCCAGCCCCAAGATTTAAATTGATTTACCAATTGCTGCCCTTTTTCACCGCCAATAGCAAGTAGCAGTCGCTTGCTCTTGAATTTTTCCCATGATTTTTCATTCTCAGGGTTGGAGATCCCACTGACTGAGTTACCCATTAATTTTCTTGGTGTGCCTCGATGGATTTTATTGTCGATGATCCCTTCTACAGGTATTTCAAATTTCTGAAGTGTATTCAGTAGGGACTTAGCACTACCTCCACTACCAACCACCCAGAGCTCCCGTCCATTGAAAATTTGCTTCATATTACCAAAATAAACCTTGGCTTCCATATTAGTAGCTTGTCGATATCTTGGTTCATAGTTGGAAATACATTCATGATTGAATCTTTTGTCTACAAGGGTAGAGGCAACCTTACCTAATATGACACCTTGGATTCTGGCTCGATGAAGAAAATCATAATCTTCAGCCCATGAGCTGTCATGGTATCCCCCCAATTTTTCAAAGATTTCCTTTCGCATACAAAAAGTAGGGTGAGCGATAGGCGATTCTGCAAAAAGGGCTTGATGAATATCATCTGAACTGAGAAGTCGATTACTCCAATCCTCATGATGAAGGATCCATTTTGGGATAGATTCACTCTTGGTATTTGAAAAATACTGAAAACAAGAGCCAATCAAGCCCACTTCTGAATTTTTACTCAAAAAGCTTACCTGCTCAAGAAGTCGATTGGGACGCATAGCATCGTCCGCATCCATTCTAGCGATGATTGATCCATTCGCCAATTTTGCTGCAGCGTTCAAGCTTGGAACGATCCCTTGATGGCCACTTGAAATGTAATGTATTCGCTTATCTATTCTGCTCCATTTTTCTAATTTCAAGGAGCTACTATCGGTCGATCCGTCATCGACGATACAATACTCCCAATTGGAATATTCCTGATTGATCGTGCTTTGAATGCATTCGTCCAGGAAAGCAGCATCATTATGGACTGGCATCAAAATCGAAACGAGTGGGCCTTCAGTCAATTCAATTGACTCTCAAAGGGATATCCTCAGGACTGAAATTCTTTTGCAATTCCAACTGCCGATGGAACTGTTCTTCAAATAGAGATTTCTTATTGTTTACTGCCCAGTTTGCAAGCAATTGATCATGATCTCCACTTGGAATTAGAAGCACACGGCTTGATTCCAAACGAACCATCACTGAATGAACGCGCTCTTTGTGTTCACGATCAAGAGCATCAGCAACTCGTAAAATAGCTGCAAGGTTTCTGACGATTGTCTTATTTTTAGGGGATAACTTCTGAAAATCAGTATGATTCTCAGAAGGCGCTGAACCTGCGTGATACCTGGCAATCAGGCTAATTAATTTCAATTCTGAGTTAGTCACACCTACCAATTCAATATTTTGAATCAAATACTGAGAGTGTTTGTGATGGCTGGACGGTCTAATGAAGCGACCGATGTCATGAAGAATAGCAGCTACCTCCAATAAAAGTCTTTCACGCTGAAAAAGCCCATGAAGTTCTTTGATTCCATCATAAATCTGTACGGCTAGTTGATGAACCACTTTAGCGTGTCGGATGTTCGCAGAATATCTTCGAGCATTGTAGAAAGCTGAGTGAATGATCTGTTCATACTCACCCCCTGCAGGATCTCCCAAATTTTCTTCTAGCATTTCGTTCAAAATTCCATCCCTCAATCCTACCATTGGGAAAACTACTGTCTTCGAACGGCTGAATTTGAGAAGAGCACTAAACATCAAAGATGCCGGTATAATCACATCTGCTCTGTCCGAAGACATCCCGAACTTTTCAATCCGCTCTTCAAAAGTCGAATTCTTGAGCATTTTCTTCAAGCTCTGCAAGCAGTTGCTGTCAAAGAAGAAGGCACCTTGAGAAAATGTTCCACCTGTTAGTTTACTATTCTCATAAAGATTAGTCATTGCATTGGCATTGCCCCCAGTGAGAATGAGGGAATCAATCTGCTGAAAATTTAACCGAGAAGCTAAAGTGGAAATGAAATCGCGAATGTAAGACTTGGCCCAAGTTCTAAATTCCTGTTCTCTCTCGGGCGTGTAAGGGAACATCTGAATTAATCGGACGGTTCCCATCCTGAACGATTCAGCAAACTGAATCTCCCCATTCTCAACAAGAGTGATTTCCACGCTTCCACCACCCAGATCTGCCATCAAAAAACTGCCTGATTGTAAAGGAACAACCTGATTTACAGCTCTCTGAAGCAGTTCTGCTTCCTTTCCACCTGAGATGGCTTCGACTTGAATTCCAGTAATTCTCTCAATCTTAGAAATCACTTCATCAGCGTTGTCTGCCTCCCTCAAAGCGCTGGTTCCGTATGCTCGAATTTGCTCACATTTGTTCTGTGATAAAGTCCTTTGAAATATTTCTATTGATTCAACTAAATTATTGATGGTCGATTCTTGCAGATATCCGAATTTGAAGACATCCAAACCCAGACGAAGAGGGGTCCTGACAGATTCGACCAATTCGATTCTTCTGTCAGCAGTCAAACGGGCACAGATCATCCGAATAGCGTTGGATCCAATATCAATTGCGCCAATGATTTTCATAAATAAGACACACCATTCTAATAAGTTTTATGTAATTTTCTTTCAGCTATGAATAAATGTGAAATAAAACTCATCTATCAATTTCAAATTTAACTACATTTATGGTAAGTAAATAAGGTGTCAATTTGCAATCTCTAAAGTATAATCTAAGTTGGGGAATAATAGGACAATTAATAGCAAAGAGTGAAATCTTTGTTTATCATCTCTTGCTCCCATTTATTTTGGGACAGTATGGGTATGGCGTTTTTGCTTTGCATTGGTCAATTGGTTTAATGCTTGTCCAACCAATTCTTGAATTAGGATTGTCTCAAATAGTTGCAAAATGGACGAGCCGGGGGCATTTAAGCGTGAAAATTTTGGCTCTTCGATATCAAAAAATTGCGGGATCCATACTTTTACCCGCAGTTTTCATGATAGGTTATTTATTAGGTTCTGATCCAATATTGCTTATTTTTCTTGGTCTTCATTTTCTTTGCAATAGTGTGCAACAAGTTTTGTTTGGGCTTTATAGAGGAATGGAAGATTTAAGGAGAGAATCTGTAGTTTTACCAGTTCAAAATTTATTGTCTCTAAGTTTCTTATTGTTTACTTGGTCAATTGATCTTAAAGAACCTTGGATCGCCGCTGCAGGGCTTGCTATTCCTAGGTTGATTGGTTTGATTTGGTTGCTTTTAGAAGCTAGTAAAATAAAATCATTTGATAAAAAAAATGATGAAACCAACTTTAATGAGCTTTTGAAAGAGGCATGGACACTTGGAATAGTGCTCATCTTGATACAAATGTACTTTAGAATTGACACCGCGATGATTGGATATCTAGTGGATGAGAGAGAAGTGGCTTTGTACAATGCATCATTTGTAATAGTGGAAGGTACTTTCTTTCTTCCTTCACTCATCACATCAGCGCTGATTGGTTCATTATCACAGAATGACCGATTTCTTTCATCCTTTCAAAAAGGCATTAAAATTTTGGGCATTTCTGGAATGCTGCTTGGAATGCTGGTGTCCTTCTTTTCAGTATGGTTTTTCAATAATCTTTACCCCCCTGAATTTAGTAAAGCAGGAAACTTACTTCAACTTCTTTCATGGGCTATTCCATTGGTTTATCTGGGTACGCTCATGACTCAATCACTGGTAGCTATAGATAAACAAAAAATTTATTTACTTTTCACATTTTGTGGCCTGTTGATTAATATCTTTCTCAATTTAATCTGGATTCCAGAATATGGTGCTACTGGAGCAGTTTGGTCAACTCTGATCACGGAGAGTTTTGTGCCAATAGCTTGTGGGATAGTCATTTTTCAAAAAATAAAGATGAAAATTAATTCAAAACATTTTTGAAGAGAGCAATATGCTTATGAGCAGACTCTTCCCAAGTGAAATGTTTTACACGCTTGTAACCAGCGGTTCGCATTCTTTCAACAAGAGTTTGATCGTCATCTAAAAGCTTCATTTTCTGGCTAAGGTCCATTGGATCAAATGGATCAAAATATATCGGCACACTTCCACCCACTTCAGGTAAGCTTGCAGCATTTGAAGAAAGGATAGCAGCGCCAAAGGACATCGCTTCCATCAAAGGAAGTCCAAACCCTTCGTAACGACTAGGAAATATAAAAGCCTTGGAGTTTTTATACAAAATGCCCAGATCTTCGTCTGACACATACCCCAACCACTTCATCCTTGCTCCTACACCAACTTCATTTGCAATTCCTTGAATTCTCGCCTTCTCGTCTTCTGGAACTCGACCACAAATGGCCAAAATCGAATTTCCTCTGTAAATGCTCAGGGCTTTTGGAACCAACTCTAGATTTTTGTATGGTCTTCCTTCTCCTACCATCAAGTAATAATCACGGAACCCAAATTTTTCGAAAACACTAAATTCTCTGTCAGTCTGAAATCTTAGTGGGTTGAATCCAGGGTGAATTTCAGGATAATTTTTTAAAAGCTCAACCCTAGTGAATTCTGAAACACAGATGATCTTTCTACAATGGTTTTTCAGGATTTTTGGAAGAATTTTGCTGTAGTAGATTTTCCAACGCGGCATAAAATCAGGATCATAAAGCGGTAGCAAATCATGGATGGTAACAATCTGAGGTACTGGGCTGTAAATGATTCCCTCTGCTATGGGTGCAAAGTTCAGCTTGGGTTTCTTGAAATATAAGTTGAGGCGCATCCCAGTTTGAAGCCAGAGAAATCTTTTCAAATTTGAAGTGAGATTGGCGGGATGTTTAAATTTTGGTCCACTTGAGACTACTTGCTCAGGAAAAAGATCTTCCAACTCCTTCAATTTTGTATAGATTTTTGCTTTTGGCAGTAACCTTAGTAACCAACTGCATAGTTCTACTCCATAGCGGCTCAATCCAGTAGGTTGAGGATGCATCAGGTTGCCATTGATTGCGACTGTAAGATGGTCTACTCCTTCAACCAATGCTGACCCTCAGGAATTTTTAACGTTATTGAAGTAGGATTCGTTGTGAAAAGATAAATTTTGCTAACTGGGTAATATTAACAGTCTCTGGGAATGAAATTTATAATTTCAGGAAGGATTACCAGTTTCTAGCCAGCAAATCAGAGTTTCCTATCGCAAATGATGGTTAAGTTATAGCTTAGGCTGCCTTTGGTTTTGCAACTTGAGAGGCTACCATCGCATCCCAAAATTCAATCCGAGCTATTAAGGCAATTCTGGCTGCATGCTCCGCCTTCGCCCATAGAATCGGATCATTCCCACAAATCCTTTGCATCAGTCGCTCCGCTGCTGGACCATGCTTCTCTTCATCACAGTGAATATGCTCTTCAAGGTAAAATTTGAAATATCCCCATTTCTCAGGATTTTCTTGATCCAAGCGTTGAACTAGTTGTCTGAAGAGATCGGGAATAATGTCTTCTCGACCATACAAAAACGAAGAAGCGATCGTGACAAGAGAGCCTTGCTCAATGAACGAGAAGGTGGTTTTCAAAAATTTCTCGACATGAGACGGCAAATTTGTGGAAGTAATTGCTGTTGAAAAGTTGCCGGATTTTTCTATTAAAGAGAGCCATTCCTCAATTAATTTGGTGTTAGCACCAGCTTTTTTCATCGCGTCCAAGTAAAGTTCAAAGTGAGATGCATAGCTACCATCTGGATGAGGACCGCTCTCTTCGTCAAGAACAATCTCATTAATCAGCCTTCGAGCCTCCCGATCAGATGTCGGGGTCCAGGGTACTTGAACACAAGTCAACCGCTGTTGTAGTGCTTTCAAAAGTGATTGGAAGTCCCAAACAGCAAATACATGGTTGGACATAAATCTAATAAGAGCTTCTTCGCTGCCCAATTGATTTGCCATTTGCCTTTCCAGCA
>JACLAD010002453.1_pt1 | contig 73848 bp, 87 predicted proteins | sample 8027901 | NCBI WGS metagenome assembly JACLAD01 (sample SAMN15725071, study PRJNA655200) | protist metagenome | isolation source: fluorescence activated cell sorting (FACS) single amplified genomes of... | place: Spain: Blaines Bay Microbial Observatory, Mediterranean Sea | collected 2016-07-05 | reverse complement strand
GTTCAAGGGTTCCGCCTACCTGCTGCCGGCAGCAGGCAAGGACGAGACCGCCGCGGTCATCGCAAAGCTCGAAGGCCTCGCCGAGACCGACAAGGCCGCCGCGATGCGCGACCGCACCCCGGTCAAGGCCTCCGAGGCCGAGAAGCTGAAGGTCGGCGACGAGTTCGATTTCGGCGGCGAGGTCGGCGAGGCCAAGATCGCCGGCATCGGCACCAGCTACAAGGCGAGCGGCGAGACCATTCACGACCCGCGGATCGCCGAGTTCGCCGGCGAGGAGATCGCCTTCGTCTACAACGCCAACCCGCCGCGCCAGCGCGTCGAGCTGACCGAGGAGGAGAAGGCCGAGAAGAAGGCCGCCGCCGCCGAGAAGGCGCGTGAGGCCCGCGCCGCGCGGGAAGCCGCGATGACCGATGAGGAGAAGGCCGAGCGCGCCGCCGCCTCCGCCGCTGCCGCCGTCGAGCGCGACAAGATGCGGATGCTGGTGCTGGCCGGATCGGTCAAGGAGGGCGACGAGATCGCCGCCGGTGGCGAGACCCACAGCGTCTCCAAGCTCGGCCGCGAGTTCGAGGTCGACGAGAAGGGCATCGAAGGCCTGAAGTCCCGCTTCCCGGACGCCGAGGGCATCGAGATCGGCGCCAAGGTGCAGTTCGCCCAGTGGGACGCGCCCGAGAAGGAGCCGGAGACGGACGGTCTCGGCATGTGATGAAGCGCTGGCGCGCGGGCGGTCAGATCAGGCCGAGTTCGCGCGCCAGCACCAAGGCGTGGGTCGAGGAGTTTGCCCCGAGCTTCTCGCGCGCGTTCTTCAGCCGAACATGGATGGCCTCTTCGGACACGCCGAGATCGGCCGCGATATCCTTGATGCGCTGGCCTCTCCTCAGCCGCTTGAGCACGTCCATCTCGTTGCGCGTCAGGGGGCGGTCGAGGCGTCCGGCCCGGTGCAGCGTCGTCAGCAGATTGAAAAGCTCCTCGAGTTCGCTGTCGCCGAAGTCCCGATCCGGCCGAGTGAAGGTTCCGTAGGAGCGGGTCTTCCGGCCATCGTCATCCGCGACCGAGACAACCGCCCCGTGGTTCATCCCGTATGACTTGGCCTCGATCAGGATCTCATGGCCGTCTTCCTTGGCCACGATGAAATCGACGAACCGTTTCGCCCCCGTGTGCAGGAAGGCCCATCGCAATGTCGGGTCCCGAACGGCATATGTGTTTTCGGTATAGCATTCGACCCAAGCCTCCGGCAGTTCGTTGACGACCTCCTTGGGGTAGGCAAAGCCGATTCTGAGAGCCAGATGAAAGCCTCCGGTCGATAACTCGCGGATCCGGTTCTTCACGGCAAAGTTAGTCATCTGATGATTGGTCGGGTTGGGACTTTTTTCATGATGCGCTTGAGATTAGTGGGAAGAGTGCCCGAGGCGAACAGCATTGGCGATCTGGGCGATCTGGCCCGTGTTGAAAGCGAGGCAAGAAGGGAAATGCATGCCCAGTGAAATTGAAGATCGGATCGGCGCGACGATCGAACGGCTCAAGGATGTAGCTAACAGCGGCTTCAGCCTGGCGCTACATGTCCGCTATGCCGCACCGGCGTTCCTTTTGCAAAGCTACCCCAAAGAGTGGATCGAGATATACTCCCGAGAGGGGATGGTGTTGCGCGATCCGACTCTTCTGTGGGCCATGACGCATACCGGCTGGAAGCGATGGAGCGACATGATGGGCACATCGCACAGCGACATCATGCGCCGCGCGGCCGATTTCGGCATCCGATACGGAGCCGCCTACGTCACGAAGGCGCATGGCAGCCGCTCGATGGCCTTCGTGTCCCGGCATGACCGTGAGCTCGACGCCCATGACAGGCAGCTGGTCGAGCGGGATTTCGATGAGCTGCATCTCCTGACGCTGGGGGTCAAGAATCTCTCGCCCGACGTGTCGCGGCAGCTGCGCGCGATTTCGGTCCACGCCAACCATCGCTGATCGTCCAGATCACCCATCCTGTTGGATTTTCGCAAGGCGATGGGCCATATATGGAGCTGCCGTCCCATGGCGGGACGGTGGCGACGGGCCAAGGGGCTCCGCGCCTTGCGAAAAAGCAAGGACAGGGAATGATGATCAAGAGCATGCTGAAGACCTTCGCCAGCGCTGCGGTGATCGCCGGGCTCATGGGTGGCGCCGCCTCTGCCGCGTCCACCGCGCCGGCCTTCGACCTGCCGGTGCAGGGCGAGGTGGTCCTGGCCTCGATGAAGGAGAAGCGCGAAGCGGCGATGGCCGAGCACAAGGCCAAGCGCGATGCCCGCAAGGCCGAATTCAAGGCCAAGCGTGACGCGGTCGCGGCCATGCGTGCCGAGAAGGTCGACGAGCGCCAGGCGCGGTTCGAAGCCGCGAAGGCCGAGCGCAAGGCCAAGGTCGAGGAGCGCGCGCTGGCCAAGCGCGCCGAGTTCGAGCGTCAGCAGGAACTGAAGCTCGCCAAGCTCGACGACCAATACCGGAACCTCGCGCTGAAGAAGCTGTCGACCGAGGACCAGGCCGAGCTCGCCAGGATCGAGAAGACCCAAGACCGGATCCTGAAGATCCGCGACCGGATCAAGTCGATCAAGGGGCCGAAGCGTCCGGGCCTCTGAGGCTAGGCGCCGCGGACAGGGGAGGGCGCGGGGCTTCGGCCGCCGCGCCCTTTCCGTTTCAGGTTCGCCGATGAGTGCGCCGCATGGCGAGAGCCGTGATCCCCGCAGCCAGCAGCACCGACAGGAGGGCCAGCCCGCGTGCCGCGGCCGTCAGCGCAGGCTCCGGCTCCAGCCCGCCGGCGGCCACGATCGCCCAGGCCCAGCCGGCGAACAGGGTCAGCGGGAAGCACAGCCAGAAGATCGGCACGAGGCACGGCCATCCGCCGGCATCGCGCAGCCGCCGCATCGTCCGGATCGCCGCCCAGGGTGCGATCCACAGGAAGGCCTGGAGCGGCATGGCGCGGATGGATCCGTCGACGGCGAGCTCGACGAGACCGGCCGCCGCGATGAGGGACCAGGCCACGAGCATGGACAGCCAGTAGGCGCGCCGTCCAACGCGCCCCCGGGGATCGATCCAGCTGATCGCCCGTCGGCGCATCGTCCGGCGCTCCGCTCTCACATCGCGCAGAGGTCGTAGAGCTGCTCGGTCTCGGCCTGGGTCTCGTTCTCGAGGCGGGGCTCGGGGAGTTCGGTCACCTCGATGACCTCGGCCACTTCGAAGCGGCGCGAGCTGAGGAAGAGCGGCACGCAGTTCTCGATCGGGTGCTCTTTCCAACCGCCGCGATACATCGAGTGCGCCAGCCCCTCATTCGCGTCGATGGCGATGTCGCCGAAGCTGGTGGTGCGCTGGAAGACGTCTCCGCGCTGCACGTCAGGGCCGCGGGCCCAGTCCGGCCCCGCCTCGGCGGTCTTCTGGTAGAGGTCGAGCAGGCTCACGGCCCGCACGGTGGCCGCCAGGCGGTAGCAGCCCAGATCGATCGCCTTCTGCACGCGGCCGAGCCCGGCCTCGATGCAGGCCTGCGCCTCGCGCGAGCTGGCGTAGCCGATGCGCGTCGGGTTTCCGATGCCATCGAGGTAGAGGTGGAAGAGGTGGTAGCGCTGCATCGTCTGATCCCTCCAGATCATCGCCGCGCGTCTCCCCCCCTGTCTTTCGGGTGGCCCCTCATGGGACCGGCTCGGCGTGAGATCAGATTCGCAGGCGCTTGCGAAAAACGAAACGGGAAAGCATGGGAGGCGGTGGGAAAGCTGTGGATAGCGCCAGCCCTCGGGCGGATGTCGAGGCGTGCCGTGGGGCGAGCAGCCCCGGAAAGGGACGGCCGGGCACCGTCGGCGCCCGGCCCGTCTTTCGAATATCGAGTGCGGCAGGCCGGAGCTGATCCCTTACGTTTTGGGTGCGTCCGCGCATCCCATCGGGAAATCAGCCCCCGACGGCTTACATCTCGGGTTCGTCGCCGTCCGCGCCCGCGTCGAAGAAGTCATCGGGCAGGGTGATGGTGGTCACCTTCTCGGTGATCTCCGCCCCGCAGCGCTCCCAGAAGGCGCCGACCAGGTCGAGGGCCTCGCCGGCCGCCATGGTCTCACCGTCGCTCTCGATCTCCTCGGCCTCGTCGACCTCGCCCTCGCGGATCTGCTGGGCGGCCAGCTCGAGGGTGATCGAGAAGGCGTCGAATTCCGGATCGGCGGCGATGCCGCGCACCTCGTCGAGGTCGAGATCCGGGAAGCTTCCATCAGGCTTGCGCAGCCCTTCGACGCCGCCGCGGGCCTCGAGGATGCCGTCCATGTCCTCGCCGAGGTTGGCGACGAAGTCGTCGAACATGTCCACGGCCTTCGCCTGGCGCGCGGCCTCGTATTCCATGCCGGGGTCTTCGGCCTCCAGCACGCCCTGGCGCGCGAGCTGCGCCACGACGTCGAAGGCGAGAAGGAGGGGAGGGGATTTTTCGGGGGTGCTCATCTGGATCTCCACGACTGGTTCACCGCGATCCTCCACCGGGTCGCCGAAAAGGCCTAGCCGCCCGCGACCGCGAAAAGGGCCTTGAGACGGGTCGCGCGAGGCGGCCATTGAGCTGGTTTGAAATCCCGGTCCGGGAGCCGCGCGATGCGGCCATTGAGTTAATCTACAATTCTCGTCCACCACATTCGGGAAAGAAGGGCGATATGCCCCGATCCCAGCCAGGAAAACGAGCGAGGAGCGCGCCGAGGCCGAGCTGTCAGCTCTCGAACGGCGTCGGATCCTGGAAGGCGACCATCTCCGGGTCGCAATCCGGCTCGCCGGGCAGCTGCCCCTTGGCATCCGGAAGGACCAGCTGGAGGAGCCGGGGCGTTTTCGGCATGGCATGGACATGCGCGATCCGCGCGAGGTTGAACCGCGCTGCCTCCGGAACGGGTCGCAGCAGCACGTCGAACTCGCGGATCACCTCCGGCATCCGGCCGCCCTCGGTCGGGAAGGCCAGACGACGCGCCTTCAGCCCGTCCGCCACCTCGGCGATCAACCCCTGCATCAGGCTCGGCTTGAAGCCGATCAGCACGATTTCGGGCACGCCGTAGGTCTGCTCGAAGCCGATCGAGTAGGCATAGGGCGGACGCCCCTCGTCGTCGTGCCAGACGGCCATCGCGGTCCAGCCATGCTCTTCGACCTTCGCCTCGACGTCATCGAGGATATCCCTGGGGGTGTCGTTCATCATCGTCTCCCTTGATTGCATGGCGTGCTCCGAGCGGGGCTATCGCACATCCATCGGAATGCCAGGGCGCAAAGAGCGCCGCCTCAGATCAGGCCCATCTCGTTGGCCATGGCCGTCGCTTGCGTGGAGGTCTGGGCGCCGAGCTTGAGACGGGCGTTCTTCAGGCGCTGCTTGATCGCGCCTTCGGTGACCCCGAGTTCGTGCGAGATCACCTTCAGCCGCTCGCCGGCCTTCGTGCGGCGCAGGACCTCGAGCTCCGCATCGGTCAGCCTGACCTCCCGGTGGTCGACGACCTGCAAGGCTTCGATATGCGCGTGCAGGCGACGCAGCTCGGCCTCGCTGTAGTCGTGGTCGAACCGCGCCGCGAGCAGGATCGACCTTTGCCCGGTGCCCTCACAGCGGACCGAGGCCACGGCGCCGAAGCGCAGGCCGAAGCCGGCGGCGTCCTTGAAGATGCCGCGCTCATCCTCGATCGGAAGGTCAGACCAGCGGCGCACGCCGCTGCGGGTCATGGCCCAGAGAAGGGCAGGGTCCTGGCCCTGGTAGCCGCACTGCGCATAGCGCGCGAGCCAGGGCTGCGGCAGGTGGTTGATCTCGCGCTGCGGCGAGACGAACCCGATGCGCAGGCCGACATAGAGGCCGGCTGGCGCGAGACGGCGGAGGTCATCGGGGAGAAGGCTCATGGAAATCGGTTCCTTGGGAATGCCCCGCGCGCAGGGGGCAGTGGGCTGCTGTTAGGAGGCGCAGGGGGCGGTCACAACGCCGCGCGCGCGCCGCGCCCCGAGACCGGCGGGCGGTTGCCCGGCCCGGGGTCTTGCCGGCCTACTTCTCGGTCCGCAGGGCCTTTTCCTTCTCCCGCAGCTCGAGGATCTTCAGGCGGAGGTCCTCGACCTGCGAGGAGAGGTCGCAGATCTCGTGGTAGAAATGCGTGTGCTTCGGGCTGGCCGCGCGCAGCACCTGCGCTTGGGCCTCATGGATGAAGGCCGCAAGCGCGTCGACGCGCTCGTTGATCTTCTTGAAGACCTGGAAGAAGCTGATCGGGTTCATCGTATGGCCTCGATGGCTGGCGGTTTCGGAAGGTTCAGACGACGTCCCAGCCCAGCGAGGGCTTGAACCGGTTGGAGCGGATGACGCCCATGTCCCGCAGCTTCTCCAGCAGGCGATCGGCGCCGCGGTATTCGGAGCCGCGCGGCGCGCCGGCCCGCTTCAGGGCCTGCCTCACCTGCTGGGCGTTGAACGTGGGCTTGGCCAGCACTTCGCGGCACACGGCCCGCAAGGTCTCCGCCTCGATGACCGCGCCGCCCGGGCGGTAGACGTTGAAAGGTTCGAGAGCGGCAAGGACATGGCTCCTGTCGTCCTCTGCCGTGCGGATGCCCGGCTCGCCCCCCGGAACGGAGGTCTCGGCGCCGGGCACGGCCGCGGCACCCCGGGGGCGGGGCGCGATGGCCGCGATCAGGCGGGCGTGGTCGTTCATGATCCGATCGAGGCGGGGGTCGAGAATGGTCATGCGAGCCTCAGAGAACGTCCCAGCCCAGCGAGGGTTTCTTGCGGTTGGTGCGGATCAGTCCGGCATGGCGCAGCTTCTGGAGGAGCCGGTCGGCCCCGCGATAGGCGGCGCCCTCGGGTGCGCCCGAGCGCTTAAGCTCGACCATCATGTGGGTGCTGCTGAAGGTCGTCTTCGCGAGCAGCTTCTCGCAGGCCTCGCGCTGGACCGCCGCCTCGACGACGCCGCCATAGCCACGGGCATCGACCTTCATGGGGGTGAGGGCGGCGAGCACCGCCGCCCGGTCGACTGCCGCGCCGCTCATGCCTTCACCATCGCCTGATGGATGTCCGACAGGGCGAAGACGATGCCCTGGCAGTAGATCTCGTCATCCTCCATCACGCGGAAGGTCTCGTGCGGGATCGCGGTCCGGTAGCTCCAGGTGACGCCATTCTCGGCGAAGAGCGGCTCGATGGTGGCGGCGCCCTTCAGCTCCTCGGCATGGTAGGGGCAGCGCTCCTCCTCGCAGCGGTTCCGGATGAGGCCCTTCTGCCCGAGATGGATGGTCGAGGCGCCGAGCTCATCGTTGATCGCCCCCGACAGCATGACGAGATCGTCGCTGGCGCCGTAGACCGCCACGAGCGCACTGGCCCGCATGTGGCTGAAGAGCGCCCGCGATCCCTCGTCGCGATACTGGCAGCCATCGAGCTTCGCGGCAGCTTCCGAGGCGGTCAGCGGCGGGGAGTTCTGTTCGTTCAATCCGGGCATGTCGGCATCCAGTTTCGAGTGTTTGCGAAAATCTATTGTAGGGCTGATTGTAACCTGCGACAATGCGAAAAATCGCGGACAGGAGCTCGGCCATGATGGACCGGGCGCCGCGACGGAGATCCATGATGGCCGAGAACACCAACATCGAATGGACGGAGCACAGCTTCGTGCCGTGGAAGGGCTGCCAGAAGGTCGGCCCCGGCTGCGACCACTGCTACGCCGAGAGCCTCGACCTGCGCTGGGGCGGGGAGGTCCACTGGGGACCGCACGCCGCACGGGAGCGGACGACGCCCAAGGTCTGGAACAAGCCGCTCGACTGGGATCGCAAGGCGAAGGCTCTGGGTGAGCGCCACCGGGTGTTCTGCTCCTCGCTGTCGGACGTGTTCGACACGCACGCCTCCATCGCGCGGGAATGGCGGTCCGATCTCGCGCGGCTCATCGAGGCCACGCCGAACCTCGACTGGCTGCTGCTGACCAAGCGGGCGGGCAATGTCGAGCCGGTGCTGGGGCGGATGTTTCCCGATGGCGTGCCGTCGAATGTCTGCGTCGGCCTGACGGTCGTGAACCAGGCGGAGGCCGACCGGGACATCGTGAAGCTGCTCCTGGCGAAGGCACGGCTGAGGATCGGCATGGTATTCCTGTCGATGGAGCCGCTGCTCGGTCCGGTGAAGCTGACCGAGGTGGATCCGGAGGTCTTCCAGGAGGATGGCTCCCATCCCGAAATGGACCCCGATTGCGATGCGGCGGTCGAGGCGTGGAACGTGCTCGACGGGATCCGCTACAGCTGGGGACGGCGGCATGATGGCGGCCGGAACGACGAGGGCGGCACGTTGAAGCTCGCCGTCGATGGTGGGCCGAGGGTCTGGGTCGATTGGGTCATCGTGGGCGGCGAAAGCGGGGACCAGGCGCGGGTGATGCACCCCGATTGGGTGCGGATGCTGCGGGACCAGTGCGCGGCTCACGGGACGCCCTTCCTGTTCAAGCAGTGGGGCGAGTGGGCCCCGATCGACGAGCCCGAGGAAGGGGCGGTCGTGGTGCTGATGGATGGGCGCGTGGTGCCTGTCGCCGAGCATGTGGCCATGGTCGAGCGGGGCGATCCGATGGCGTCGACCGGGGTGCTGATGGGGCGTCCGGGCAAGAAGGCGGCGGGCCGGACATTGGACGGCCGGACGCATGACGGGAAGCCGGATCGCTATCTGACGGCGCTCGTCGCCTGAAACTCGGGCATCGGGGGGAGGGGGTGTTTCCCATAGGTGAACAGCCCCACCACCGCCAAAAACGCCTCTCCCCTATATTGTCGGGGCGCAAAAGCCCTCTGTTCAGTCGTGGGAAAAGGCCTGTCGGCTGTTCGGTTTGGTGGAATCACCCTGCGAGTTTCTTGAGCATCGAAAAAAGAAGGGGAGCGTGCTTCGCTCCCCTCGATCCCCACGGCGCGCTGCTGCCGGGGGTCAATCCGCCGGGTGGTCGGTCTCCGTCTGATGAGACTCGACGTGCTTGACGAAGCTGCGGATGTCGCTGCCGTCCTGCTCCAGATCGGCGAGCATCGCCATGCATCCGGTCAGGATCTGCTCATCCGAGAGATCCTCGAAATTCTCCTCGACGGCGTAGAGAGTGACATCGAGCTGAAGGTGGTGGGCGTAGACCTTCTGGCGCCCGACGAGCGCCTCGATCATGTCGGCGGCCTGGGCAGCCAACGCGTCGTCGCTGTCGCGCAGCTTGCGAACGAGGCCCGCGGTCGCGGCGGAGGAGGGGGTGGGGGTCGGATCGCTCATGGGGGTCTCCTTCGAAATGGAGGGCCCTATTCGGAAATTCTCACGCCGGGCGCAAGACGCGATCCAACACCGAGGCGCCGCGATGGCGCCGAACCGCTCAGGCTTGCCGGCGGAGCGTTGCCATGGCGTGCTCATGCGCGAGGTCGGCGATCTGGAAGCGGGAGACGCCGATGTCCTCGAGGTCGCGATTGCTCATCCGGCTGAGGTCGCGGCGGGTCGCCTCATAGGCGCGCGAATAGATCACGCGCTCGGCGATCCGGGTGCGCAGGCGGGAGATAAGCCCCTGGCGGGCAATGGCGGCCGGAGCTGCTCCGATGTCGGTGGTGGTCACTGTCGTCCCTCGTTTCTTCTTGGGTTTCTGCACAGCAGCATACGGCGCGCGCCGCGGACGGGGAAGGTCCGGAGCTATGCGAAATTGTATATAGAGACCTGCGGTGAGCGCCGCATCTTGCCGCCTCGGGCCGGGGTGGGCATGGCGTGACATGCCTTCCCGCCCGCGCCGCGAAAACAGGCCTTGATGGAGCCGTCGATCCGCCTTATCGCATTTTTCGCACAGCGGCCGTATGATGGGGCAGCCATAACCGGGAGAGGTTCCCATGACCGCCATTCCTCCGCACGCCTTCGAAGCATTCATGCCCCGCCGCGGCGAGGAGGGGCGCCCGGCGACGCTCGAGCTTCGCGTCCCCGACCGGTATGACCACCACGAGGTCGAGGCCTTCCGCAGGCGCTGTCTTCAGTCCCTCGATGTCGTCCACGCCGAGCGCGAGGCGTTCGTCGAGGAGGTCGATCGTGAGGCCGATCTGCCCGGCGGCGGTGGTGAAGCGGCGAGGATGTCGCATTTCACGGCCCTGAACGAGCTCGCCCGCAGGATGTCGTTCTACGCGGAGGCGCAGGTGGCGCGGCCGGAAGCGCTCCTCGATTTCCTCTACAAGCCCGGCAAGAAGCCGACCCAGGCCCGCGACGACATGAGGATCCTGGCCCTCGGGGTCATGCAGCTCTATCCGGGCTTCGACATGGGCGACTTCGTGAGCCGCTCGCCCCAGTCGGACCTCTTCCATCGAAGCTTGGAGCACGACTTCGGAACGCTGTGCGTGTTGCGCGATGCGCATCGGCATGTCGTCGAGGGCTTCGATGGCGTCGAGTATTGCTACCCCGAATGCAAGACGCTCTACGGGCAGTATCGGGAAGAGGGCCGGGCGGGCATGGATGTCGACGAGGCTCTTCGCCCCGCGCTCATGGCCTTTGTCGGGGAAGAGGAGATCGACGAGCCGGAGGTCGAGGAACTCACACTTGGCGCTTGAGCTGCTCGCGCTGGCCCCTTCGCACTGGACCCCGCGATACGATCATGCGAAAAACCATGTGAAGTCGTCGGGTGCCGGTGTCAGGTTGGTCCCGCATACCGCGTGCCCGGAGAAGATCGTGTCGAGACCAGCCCCTGCCATCGTGCCGCGCGCCAAGGGCGCGCTGATGACCTTCCTGAAGGTGGTGCTGCTCCTCCAGCTTCTTGTCGGGCTTGCCGCCCCATACCTGTCCTGATCGGACATCACGCGAGAAAGGAACGACCGATGAAGCTCGGCTACATGACGTTCATGGCGGAAGCGCCGATGATCGGCCTTCGCACGCAACCCGGCAGCGCGCCCGCGCAAGAGGGTCCGAAGACCTTCGACGCCGAGGGCTGGGCCGAGGCCTACAACCTCTACGAGACCCGCGAGGCCGCCGAGGAGGACGCCAAGGACCATCAGGAGACGATCCAGGAGGCGGTCGAGGCGGGCGACATGGAGGATGGCGGCGACGAGCCCGACTTCGTGATGCCGGTCGCCGTGCATGACGACGGCACGCTCGAGATCCGCGAGACGCCCGAGGGCGAGGCGATCGAGACCTACACCGCCGAGCAGATCTACGGCGCCTTTGGAATGCAGCTGCCCGCGCCGCCGGCGGCCGACGCCGATCCCGCACCCTGAAAGGACCGAGACGATGGCCAGGAAGCCCCATACGGATCCCGCTGAAATCGAGATGGCCATCCGTCTCCAGAATTACCTGCCGGCCGAACACCGGGGGCCGGGCGACCCGGCCTCGATCGATGCCTCTCTCAAGCTGCGCGACGACCTCGTGATGGTGTCGCTGGGCGACCAGCGCTTCATCGCGATCGAGTTCGGAAAGTCTCAGGGCGGCGAACCCACGGTCTTCGTCCGGGCCTATTCCGAGATCTGCGATGCCCCGCTGAACCTCGAGATCCGTGAAGGCGAGGAGATCGTCGTCGACCGGCACGACTACGACCTCGAGCGGACGGCGGATCGCGGCATGGACATGGATGGATGAGCGCGGCCTTCGTCACCTTCGAGGGCACCGACGGCACCGGCAAGTCGACCCAGATCCGGATGCTCGCGGACGCGCTGCGCGCCGAGGGTCACGAGGTCGTCCAGACCCGCGAACCCGGCGGCTCGGCCGGCGCGGAGGAGATCCGCGGGCTGATCCTGACCGGGGCGACGGATCGCTGGTCGCCGATGACGGAGCTGCTGCTGTTCATGGCGGCCCGTAGCGATCACGTCGAGCGCGTCATCGAGCCTGCGCTGGCGCGCGGGGCCATCGTGCTCTGCGACCGCTACGTCGACACGACGCGGGCCTATCAGGGCGCGGGTGGTGAGTTGGGCGACGCGACCATCACCGAGCTGCACGCGAAGGTCATCGGGCGGATGCCCGACCTCACGCTGCTGCTCGACATCGAGCCCGAGCAGGGGCTGCGCCGCGCCATGGCGCGCCAGGGCGTTGCCTCCGCCGAGACCCGGATGGAGATGAAGGGCCTCGCGTTCCAGGAGCGGCTGCGCGCGGCCTATCTCGAGATCGCGGAGACCGAGAGCCATCGTGTGGCGCTGCTCGACGCCTCCGGCGGCATCGAGGACGTCGCCTCGCGCATCCGGGCCGCCGTCGATGCACGCCTTGGCTTCGCCTCACCCGAGGATCGGGAACTGGAGACAGGCCCGACCGCTTGACAGCGGCGGCGCGTGGCGCCGCCAACCCCCCGACGCCGCGCCGGACAACCTCCGGCGCGGCGCACCGTTTTGAAGACCGCGCGGAAGACGCGGCACGACCAGGAAGAAGACCATGCAGATCCGACAGATGGCCGCCTTGACCATTTCGACCGACAACCTGTCCGCGGCCACGCGGCGCTGGCTCCATGACGCCGCACGCGCCGGGCGGTTCGGCATTCGCGCGGGCGGGAGCGGGGCCTTCATGCCCATCCCCGAAGATCGGCAGGATCTGCGCCGCATGCCCTTCGACCTTCGCCACTGCCTGGCCTTCGCGGCCGCCAATGACGCGGGCTTCCTCGAGGTCGACGCCAGGGCCGCGCCCGAGCGCGCCCTGCCGATCTATGCGGGCGGCAACACGCCGCTGCCGAAGACCGGCTGGATCGGCGAACGCGACGAGGTGCTGCTCGAATGCCCGGCCGCGTTCGACGGCCCCACCTTGGACGCCATCATCGCCGTGGCGCCCGGCGCGCTGATCCCGGCGGCGTTGCGGGTGCCTGCGCCCGAGTTCATCGAGGAGTGCGACTACGCGCCGCCGCAGGGCGTCTGGATCGGCGTCGGTGATGCCGTGGTCAACCTGCGCACGGACAAGGAGGGCGTGATGGTCTCGGTCCATGCCCGCGACTTCGAGACCCATGATCCACTCGCGCGCCTTGCCGTGAACGCGGGGGACCTTCGGGCCGCCGAGCGCCGCGCCGACAACCTCGAGCACGCCCCGAACGTCGTGAACATCGCCTGACCCCCGCCCGCTTGTCTGACCTGAAAGAGACCCCCATGACCAAGATCGTGTTCGGCGTGCTGACCTGCCACCCGAAGGCCGTGATCCCCCGCTTCCAGACGCCCGGCTCGTCGGGCGCCGACGCCCACGCGGTCATCGAGCCGAACGCGGCGGGTGACGAGCTTCTCGTGCTGGCGCCGGGCAAGCGCACGAAAGTCGCGACCGGGCTGAGGTTCGACATCCCCGAGGGCTACGAGATCCAGGTGCGATCGCGCAGCGGTCTCGCGTTCAAACACGGCGTCGTCGTGCTCAATCAGCTTGATACAATCGATAAGGTTATGAAAGGCCCGTCTGAGGCAATGCCAAGTTATAGACTTATATTCGTCAGGGTGAAGAGAAATACCTTGTCTTGACGGCAAAATGATGACGCGTTGTTTTTTTGCACGTCGTCCCGAACTCGTCCTCGACATGCGCGCGGCCGGGTTTTCCTGCATGTCGTGGTTGCGTAAGGATGCCAGCGTACAGGAATAATGATATGAATTACTTTGAGATCAACTGACAGGTTTCAACCAGAGCGTGGAGCATGGCCGGTTGTCGGATGCAAGAGGATAGGATGAGTTCGACATACAACATACCACTAGTTACGGCGCTCTGTGAAATTAGTCCTGACGCCTCCTCGATGAGCCGCTCCGAGCAGGTAGAGCACCTCTCCTCTGTCAAGGACGCTAGCTTGTCCGTCGCTCGTGCGTTCTACGACCGGAACCACGTTACCTCAGGCATGTCTGAGTTCCTCAGCGGCGCCGTAAAGCGACTATCCGGCAACAGTAGACAGGCAGTGTTCGAGCTCCGTCAGGCAATGGGCGGCGGTAAGACCCACAACATGATCGCCCTCGGGCTGCTGGCTCGGTTTCCGGAGCTCAAAGATCTCCTTCCAGCCAGCATCACTACGGGGGTGGGCGATGAGCCGGCTCGGATTGCGACCGTGAATGGCCGCGACGTCCAAAACTTTATCTGGGGGGATATCGCCGAACAGCTTGGAAAGGCTGAAGAGTTCCGTGATCATTGGATCAACGGTCCTAAAACGATGAGCGAAGGTGATTGGATGCGCCTGATCGGGGACGAGCCCACCCTGATCATGCTCGACGAACTTCCCCCCTATCTCGCCGTCGCGCATACCCAGACGGTCGGCCAGGGGACTTTGCTGGACCTTCTGAAATACTCTCTCGCCAACCTGTTCTCCGCCGCGATGAAATGTAAGCGCTGCGTGGTTGTGGTGGCCTCGCTGGACGCCTCCTATGATGAGGCGCGCCGGGTTCTGGGCGGGATGCTGTCGGATCTGAAGAACGAGATCAGCCGCGGCGCCCAGTCCATCACCCCGGTCGACCTCAGCACTGGCGAGATCTACGACATCCTCAGGAAACGCCTCTTCACGAAGCTCCCCGAGCCGGACGGACCGGAGGTGGACCGGGTGGCGCAGGCCTACCTCGCCACCTACCAGGAGGGGGTCAAGGGGAAGGCGCTGGCGAAGTCCGCCGAGCAGATGGCGGACGAGATCGTCGGCTCCTACCCGTTCCACCCCAGCTACAAGGACATCCTCTCCCTCTTCAAGGAGAACGAGAAGTTCCGCCAGACCCGGGGCCTGATCCAGTTCACCGCGAACCTGATACGGGGGGTCTGGTCGAATGCCGAGGAGGAGGTGTTCCTCGTTGGCGCCCAGTACCTCGACTTCTCCGACCAGGAGACCCGGGACCAGGTCCGGGAGATCGAGCGGTCTCTGGAATCCGCGCTCGCCAGCGACGTCTACGACACGGACGGGTCCTCTCACGCCCAGGAGATCGATGGGGACCGGAACGACCGGGCGGCCTCCCAGGTCGCCTCGCTCCTGTTCATCACCTCCCTATCGGACAACACAGATGGGATCCGCGGCCTGCCGCGGGACACGGTGATCGAGTACTTAGTCGCCCCCGGCAAGGAGCCGACCCGGTTCCTCGAGGCGTTCGACGCGCTGCGGGACCGGTGCTGGTACCTACATAACCGGGACGGCGACCGGTGGTACTTCTCCGATATCGCCAACGTCCGCAAGCAGATCGAGGACAAGGTTGGCAAGATCCCGCAGGACCGGGTCGACGAGGAAATGCGCCGCCGCCTGACGGATATCTTCCGTCCTGTCACTAAGGTCGCCTATTCCGAGCTGGTGGTTCTGCCCCGGGTCGATGAAGTGAACTTGACCCCGTCCAAACGAACCTGCCTGGTTCTCTCCCCGGACACGAAGTCCCCTCCCGCCGCGGCGGCCCGGTTCTTCAACGACGTTGTCTACAAGAACGCATTCTGCGTGGTCGCCGGCGACGGGTCTAAGATGGCCAGCGCGGAAGACAGCGTCCGCCGCCTGCTTGCGATCGCCGCCGTGAAAACGATCGTGGCCGACACGCCCCGACACCAGAAGGAGATCGAATCCGAGCAGGAGACGACCGAGATCGGGTTCAACTCCACCGTGAAGAGCTTGTTTAACGCGGTCTGGTACCCGCAGACGAAGGAGCTGAAGAGCGTCCGGATCGATCTCGGCCATTTCCAGGAGAGGGGCGTCATCCAAGGCGAGAAGGCAGTCGAGGCGGCCCTTTCGGGCGGAGGTGCCCGCAAGCTTGTGGAGCTGGACCCCGAAAAGATGGACGGGCTGATCCAGCGCTGCGAGGACCAGCTCTTCCCGGAAAACCAATCCCGGACCCGCTGGTCCGACGTTCTGGAGCGAGCCGCGTCCAATGCGCGCTGGATCTGGCTTCCCCCGAAGGGACTAGAGGAGATCAAGGCATCCGCGCTCGCGGACGGCCGCTGGGTCGAGGAAAACGGCTACGTCGACAAGAGCCCGCCCCCGCCGCAGCCCCTTATCCGGGTCACCCGGATCGGCGGGGACGAGACGACCGGGGAGAGTGAGCTGGAGCTCGGCGTCTCGAACTGCGGCCGCGCACCGGAGGTGCTGGTCGCTGCCACGTGCGGGGCGCTTGACAAGGGGGAGGTGATCACGGACGGGACCTACCGGACCACCGAGGTGGAGCGATGGTTCCAGGCCCGGAACCCGGACACGGGGGAGGTGAGCGAGCCCTACCGTTGGGCCGGGTCGATCACGATCACCCATGATCGGCTCGACAACGCCGGCATGTGGCAGGTGACCATCGCCGCACGCCCCGAGGCGGAGTTGCGCTGGAACACCACCGGCATTAACCCCAAGGAGGGGACCGTCTATGACGGGACCCCGATCGAGATTGACGGGCGCCAGCGGACCACCCTCTACGTCTACGCGGAGAAGGGGGGCGTCTCGGCGCAGCGGACATTCACGCTTGACGCGGTCGGGGCGAAGAGGACGATCGACGACAACCGGCCCACGAAGGCGAAGCGGGATTTCCAGTTCGCCTCCAAGGGTGAGGTGCTCCGGGTCGTGCGCGCCTCGAAGGGGAAGGAGACGCTCCGGTTCCAAGGGGTTAGCGTCACCGTCGGTGAGGGGGAGCGGAGCCTTCGGGTCCGCAGCGGTGGCGATGTCGCCTTCACCGGTCAAAACATCGAGACGATGATCGAGGGTCTGCGTGCAGCGCTGGGGCAGCCGGACGCGGAGGTACAGCTCCGGTTCCGGGAGGCGGACTTCCCGGATGGGTTCACGATGAAGGACTTCGCGACTCAGGTGGGGATCGACATCCCGGTCGAGGACGTGGAGCAGGAGGCTTGATGGCGGATAAACCGATCACCCACGGGTTTGGGGTCCCTAATGACCCGCTCCCGCACCAGTTCCTGGTCCGGATCCCGTCTGGCCGGGCGGACCCGGTCGAGGTCTGGGAGGATTTCGGCGCCGCTGCGGTCGGGACCGCCGCGCAGAAGCTCTGCCGGGTCGCGGTGCCGCGGGACGTCTGGCGGCAGGTCGCGGACGGGGTGAAGGGATACCTGAACCGGCGTCTGAAGGAGAAGGACCTGAAAGGGTCCCGGTTCTCGACCGGGGATAACCGAGTTGAGCGGATCCTCGGGCGGGAGCTATGTGTGCTCGCTTGGGCAGTGGAGGACGCGACCGCTGACGAGGCGGCGATCGCCTTCACCCGCTGGTCCTCGCACCGGCCCGAAGAGCTCTGGTGGCTCTTCCAGCAGATCGACAAGGACGGGGGGGAGTGGGACAGCTCTAAGATCGGGTGGCGGGTCGCAATCCGGCACGCCCTGATCCGGGATGGGGAGGAGGCGCCCACGGTGGCACGCCGCCCGCGCCCGAAAACCGCGACCGAGAAGACTCCCGACCTGTTCAGTGACCTCTGAGGACTTGATGATGACCGTGACCGCCCTCGAGAATGCCGAAATCGTGCCGTTTAGCCTGAAGGACGCCCCGTCCTTAATCGAGAAGGCTTGGCCGACCGCGAAAATTTCGGCGGAGACCCAGAAGGAGCGTAAGGCGGTTCATGGTCAGACCCTGACGGGACTGGGCTCCTACTGGAAAGGACGTAAGCCCCTGATCCTGACACGAGCCTGCGTCCTCGCCGCGCTGATGCCTGCGACGGAGGATCTGGAACGGGACGTTGAGATCTTCGAGAAGCTGATGGGGATGGCTGATGAGACCTTCGGTCGTCGCTTCATCGATGGGCCTGCCGCATTCAACCGCCTGTTCCCAGATCATGCTAATCAGGTGATCGACTATTCAGGTCGAGCTCTGCGCTGGAGAGGGGATTTGTCTGATCAGGAACGCCAGCGGCGGATCACAAAGGCCTTCATGGACCTTCCCTATGCTGAACGTTTGGACAAGGTGAGGCGCCCAGAAGAGCTGACCGAACAAGAACTCCTTTCTGGTGTTTGGGATGAGGTGAACGACCATCTGGGAACTTGTGCCAAGTCGGTCCCGGAACTGGTAGAACAGCTCGGGGTCATGCGCTTCGGGCGCCGCCCAAAATTCGCCGACACCTTCAGCGGGTCAGGACAGATCCCTTTTGAAGCTGCCCGGATGGGTTGTGACGTATATGCGTCCGACCTGAACCCCATCGCTTGTATGCTTACATGGAGCTCTTTCAACATCGTTGGCGCCAGCCGTTCTGAACGTGCCCGTATGGACCGTGAACGGGATGCGGTCCTCGCTGAGGTTGAAGGTGAGATCGCCGCCCTTGGCGTAGAGCACGATGAATCCGGGAATCGGGCGAAGGTCTATCTGTACTGTATCGAAGCTAAGTGCCCTCGGACCGGCTTCATGGTTCCGCTCGTATCGTCTTGGGTGATCTCGAAGAAGCGTCGGGTGATCGGCGAGCTCATCCCCGATCATGTGAACAAGCGATACGAAATCCTTATCCGTTCACATGTTGATGAGGACGAACTGGCCGCGGCTAATCTCGGAACGGTTCGTAGTGGACGGATTTTCCATCCCGTTCTTGAGGACGAAATTGGCGTTTCCATTAAAGAAATGCGGGGCGATTTCTCGGATGAGGCAGGGAAGAATTATAACCTCCTGCGTCGCTGGACAAAGGAGGACTTTTGCCCCCGAGGAGGCGATATTTTCCAGGAGCGCCTTTATGCGATCCAATGGATCAATGGTGGCGATATTAAGAAAGGCAAATCAAATCCAAGCACTTGGTTTGCTGCTCCGACTGCTCAAGATGACGACCGGGAAAATTTGGTTAAAGACATAGTAGGGAAAAACCTGGCGGCGTGGCAGGCAGCCGGGTTTGCTCCTGACATGGAAATCGAGAAGGGTTACAACACAAGCCAGCCCATGAGGGAGCGTGGATGGACGCATTGGCATCACATGTTTTCACCTCGTGACCTTCTACTTATTCACATCTTGAAAAAACATGCCATTCTGCATCCCGATCTTTACCCTGCGGTTTGTATCGCGGCGAACAACCACTCTCGCCTCGCTCGCTGGACTTTCTCCCAGTCGGGAGGAGACGGAGGTACCAAGGCAGTTTTTTCAAACCAGGCGCTGAACACCCTCCTGAACTTTGCGCATCGCGGTGGTTACGGGGTCCGGGAGTATGGCGTTTTTTCTTCAGCGCCTATTTCGCGCGCTTCTGTTGTAATTAAGCAGGGTGTCGCTCAAGGCATTGAAGAGGAACAAGATATCTTTGTCACTGATCCACCTTACGCGGATGCGGTTAACTACGACGAAATCACTGAGTTCTTTATAGCTTGGCTAAGAAAGAACCCGCCGCCCCCCTTCGACGAATGGTTCTGGGATTCCCGCCGGAGCCTTGCGATCAAGGGGGAGGGCCAGTCCTTTAAAGCGTCGATGATCGACGCCTATGGCGCGATGGCTGAGCACATGTCGGATAACGGGCTCCAGATCGTCCAGTTCACCCATCAGGACGCCAAAACCTGGTCCGACATGGCCCAGATCTTTTGGGGCAGCGGCCTCCAGGTGGTCCAGGACTGGTACGTGTCCACCGAGACGATGACCGAGCTGAAGAAGGGCGGCTACGTCCAAGGGACCCATATGATCGTCCTCAGGAAGCGCCGAGACGAGCAGTCCGGCTACCAAGATGAAATTGTCCACGAGATCCGGGACGAGGTAGAGCGTCAGATCAAGGAGATGATAGGACTCAACGATCAGATGGACGCGGCTCGCGGCGAGAACATCTTCAACGATGCGGACCTCCAGATGGCGGGCTACGCGGCCGCGTTGCGGATCCTGACCGCGTACACGAAGATCGATGGGATCGACATGACCCGTGAGGCGCTGCGTCCCCGCAAGAAAGGGGAGAAGACGCTTGTCGACGAGCTGACCGAGTTCGCTGTCCAGACCGCCAACGAGTTCCTAGTCCCGGACGGGCTGGACCGGGCCCTGTGGCTCGAGCTGAATGGGGCGGAGCGTTTCTACCTCAAAATGACTGATATCGAGGAGGCCGGTGAGGCCAAACTCGACCAGTTCCAAAATTTCGCCAAAGCGTTCCGGGTCGGCGACTATGACGACATGATGGCGTCGAAATCCCCGAACAACGCAAGGCTCAAGACCGCGATCAAGCTCGGCAAAACCTCCATGGCGGAGGGCAGCCCCTTCGGCCGGGACAGCATCGTTCGGCTCGCCCTGCGCGGGGTCTGGCGCATTGCCAAGGAGGACGAGGTCGATGACGTCTTGGAGGAACTCCGGGAGATGATCCCGGATTACTTGCGCAAGCGTGACACGCTTCGTCAGATCATCGCTTATGTGGCCGCTAAGCGCGAACACACGGAGCCCGACGAGGCGAGCGCGGCCCGGATCCTCGGGACCGCGATTCAGACGGAGCGGATCTGATGCGGGGGGTGGTACCGTGTCGGACCTGATCTCCCGCTTCTCCTCCCGCAACAAGCGTCTCTCTCACGTGTTCCTGAAGGACCGGCTTCAGGGGGCGGAGACCTATGACCGGATCGCCGGGTACTTCCGCTCCTCCGTGTTCGACCTGATCCATGAGGAGGTTAGCACGATCGGGCGTGTCCGGATCGTCTGTAACGCGGATCTGGACCCGCGCGATCTGACCGCGGCCACGCTCAGTCAGAAGGCGCGCGACCAGGCGCAGGTGGAACGGTGGCACGAGCAGGGCGACGAGATCGACGCACTCCTTGAGCGGCCTCGTTGGCGGCGTCTGCACCAGCTCCTGACCGCCGGGAATGTGGAGATCCGGGTCGTCTCGCGCGACAACGCCCCGTTCCTGCACGGGAAGGCGGGGGTGATTACCCGCCTGGATGGGACCACATCGAGCTTCATCGGGTCGATCAATGAGACCGCGAACGGCTGGGCCCAGTCCTACGAGATGATCTGGGAGGATCCGTCCCCGGAGGCGGCTACGTGGGTCCAGTCCGAATTCGACTGGCTCTGGAGGAAGGGGGTGCCGCTCTCCCAAGCGGTGATCGACGAGATCGGCCGGACCGCCGAGAAGGTGGAGGTGCAGGTCGAGGAGATGCGCGCGGACCCGGTCGGGCTCGTAAAATCCCTCACCGTCGAGAGTCCGCTCGCTCGCCGCGGCGAGGGGCTCGCCCCCTGGCAGAAGGCGTTCGTGAAAATCTTCACAGAGCACGATCAGAACTACGGGGCGGCCCGGCTCCTGCTCGCCGACGAGGTCGGCGTGGGCAAGACCCTGTCGATGGCGGCAACGGGGGCGCTGTCCGTCCTGATGGGACATGGGCCCTTCCTGATCCTGTGCCCCGCCACCCTCACCCTACAGTGGCAGATGGAGCTCTGGGACAAGCTTGGGCTGCCCTCCTGCGTTTGGGCCCGCGCGCCCCAGAAGGGGTGGGTCGATCACCGCGGTCACGTTTACCGGTCCCGGGGCCCCGAAGACGTGCTGCGCTGCCCCGCCCAGATCGGGATCGTGTCGACTGGGCTCTTGGTCCGGGGCGGCCCGGAGGCGGAGGCGCTGATGCGCGGGAATTATGGGATGATCGCGCTCGACGAGGGTCACAAGGCCCGGATTAAGCGCGGGATTGGGATGGAGGAGCCAGAGCCCGGCAAGCTTTACCGGGCGATGGAGCAGCTCGCTGGTCGGACCCGGCACCTAGTGATCGGGACTGCTACCCCGATCCAGACGAACCGGGAGGAAATCTGGGACCTGATGAGGCTACTGGCTTACGGTCAGGATCACGTCCTCGGCCGACCGAGCGCGTCGCGCTGGTGGGACCCAGAGCAGGCGTTGGACCTGATCGCCGGGAAAACGACCCTGCCGGACCCGGAGGCGGCTTGGCCATGGCTCCGGTCCCCACTCCCCCACGCGCGCGAGGCGGCCGTGTTCAGTGATATCCGGTACGATCTCCGGATACCTGAGGACGAGTTCTTCACCGACAAAGGGCCTTCCAGCCTGGAAGAGGACACCCGTGACACCCTTGAAGAGGTTCTGGAGATAGGGGAGATCGCCCGACGGCTCCCCTTCATGCGCTACCACAACCCGCTCGGCCGCCACGTGGTCCTGCGCCGGCGCAGCACGCTCGAGAAGGCAGGGCTGATGGACCGGATCGCGGTGAACATCCACCCGCAACCGGGGGCGGCCCCGGGCGTGTTCGAGCACAGCGCGGTCCGGACCCCGCATTTCTATGACCGGGCCTATGAGGAGGTGCGCCTGTTCACCCGGGCCATGAAGGCGCGCCAGAAGGGGACGGGGTTCCTCGGGAACCTGATGATGCAGCGGATCTGCTCCTCCGTCGCGTCGGGCATGGCGACCGCGACGAAGATGCTGGAGAGCCGCCGAGAGGGTCTTCTCCTTGAGGAAGGGGACGATCCGGACTTGATGGAGGAGATCGAAGCAATGGGGGCGGAGGCCTACGCCGCCGCAGTCGACCTGGAGGCGCAGCACCTCGAGCGGGTGCTGGAGATCCTCACCTCCGCCCGCCAGGAGGACCCCAAGGGGCGAGCCGTCCTGCACTATCTGGATCAGGAGGGGTGGCTGGAGCTCGGCTGCATCGTCTTCTCCCAGTATTACGACACGGCCCGGTGGGTGGGCGAGCTGGTCAGCGAGGCGCACCCGACCGACCCGGTCGCCGTCTACGCCGGGGTTGGCAAGTCGGGGATCCTGCTGGGCGGGAAGTGGCGCTCGATCGACCGGGAGGACATCAAGCGGGGGGTTAAGGAGCGCAAGCTTCGGGTCGTCTGCGCGACCGACGCGGCCTGCGAGGGGTTGAACCTGCAGACCCTCGGCACCCTTATCAACGTGGACCTCCCCTGGAACCCGTCCCGGCTGGAGCAGCGGATCGGCCGGATCAAGCGGTACGGGCAGCAGCGCCGCGAGGTGGACATGGCGAACCTAGTCTACGCGGACACGGTGGACGAGAAGGTGTACCAGCGCCTCTCCGAGCGTATGCAGGACAAGTACGACATCCTAGGCTCCCTGCCGGACACGATTGAGGACGACTGGATCGAGGATATCGAGCGGGTCGAAGAGGAGCTGAAGAACTTCACGAGGCCGGAGAGCCCGTCGGACGTTTTCAGCCTACGCTACGGGGACTTCCTGAGCGTGGGTGGGGACGACAAAGGCTGGGAGGTCTGGACCAAAGTGGTGGCCCGGCGAGACATCGAGGAGCGGCTGATGCAGCCTTGGACCTCACAAAAGGCCGGTAGGAGCATTTAGGGGCGTGTTGAAGGCGATGGTCATCAATCACGGCGATGAGCCGTTCGAGATCCGGACCGGCGACCGGGTGGCGCAGCTGGTGCCGGCCGCGGTCGCCCCCGCGGCGTTCGAGCCGGTCACGCAGCTCAGCGACACCGCGCGGGGGCAGGGCGGCTTCGGATCGACCGGGTTCCGCTGAGGGGCGGGACCCGCTCCTTCGATCAGAAATCGATTTCGAAGGGATCGTCCCGCTGCGCTTCGACCTCGATCGGCGCCAGTAGCTCGACGTCATGTCCGGATGCCTCGGGCCGTTCATCCCAGTCGAGGTCCGAGCGGGTGACGACGCCCGGGCTCCAGGCCGCGACCTGCACGCCGTCGAGATAGCGTCCGACCGACCACATGTCGCGCGCCAGCGGGTCGTCCCGGTCCTCGCCCTTGGGTGCGGGCGGGCAGATCCGATCGATGGCCATGGCCACGGGATTGCCGTTGCACGGGAGATGCTCGAGCTTCTCGATGGCCGTGAGGGCTTCGCCCCTGTCATACCGGCCATCCATGCCGTAGCGCAGGTCGGAGTTCGCGAGGTAGAGGCCCACGCGCTGGCGCAGCCTGCGGTCGTCCGATTCCACGATGTCGCGGTCGGTCGCCTCGTTGAGGCCGGGCTTGGCGCCGAGGCGCCGGGCGACCTCCGGGATCACCTGCCAGACGAGGTTCGGGGGATATGTCCCGCCGCGGGGATCCGCGAGAAGGCCGGGGTTCTCCTGCCTGGCGCGGCGCGCCAGCCGCAGGACCTCTTCGCCGAGCCAACGATCGTCGAGGGCATGGATGCGCGCAAGCTCGGCGTCCATGAGTTCGATGCGGCGGATGCTCTCGGGCGACAGCAGGCGCCGGAAAGGCGAGGGGCGGCCCATCAGTTCGGACCATGCAGGTCGTTGGCGTCCATCGGGATGATCCTCTCTTCGGCCATCGGCGCGTTCTCGATGATGTGCAGAAGCTCCGGTCCGAGCTGGAGGTCGGCCCTGATGAGATAGGCCGCGTTGACCAGGCGGGTGAACGCCATGGTGAGCCGATTGTCGACGGCCATGGTCGGGGACTGCGTGAGCTCCGTGGCCAACCACAGGCGGTGCGCGATGGACATGTCATGTTCGGTGCGCGCCAGCGTGGAGTTCAACGCGGGGTCGCCGCGGTGAAGCTCGGCGAAGACGGGACGCGTCCAGCGGACGATCGCCTTGATCATCTCCTTGACCGTCTCGGTCGGCATCTCGAACCGACCATCGTTCTCGATGGGAGCGTTGCCCCAGTTCAGGCCCTCGTGTTCCGGATAGGTCATGGCGATCAGCTCCACATCATCGGGAGCATCATGCGGCAGGGTTGCGAAAAACTCAAACGCCGCCGCAGGTCGGCCTTGCGATGTCACGCTCCTCGACCGCGGCCGTCAGGCGCTCGATCATCGGCTCGAGGTGGCCGCCCTCGAGCAGCGCGTTCGCGATCCGCTCACCCAAGGCCCGTCCCGCTTCGGTGTCGGACGCGAAGTGCAGCCCGGCGACCTCGCGCCGATGCGCGATCTCCGACGCGAGGGCGCGCCACGCCTCGTGACAGTCCGGGACCAGCGCGCCCAGCACCCCGACCACGGCCTGATATTGCGCGGCATGGCCGGACGGGTAGGCGGCGTGGGCGGGGACGGTCACCAATGGGCGCAGGACAGGATCGAGGTCGCTCGGCCGCGCGCGGGAGAACCGCATCTTCTCGCGCAGCACGAACCACAGGGCCTCGTCGTTCACCGTGTCGAGCAGCGACCAGAGCTCCGGCGCCTCGTCCAACGGGGGGATCATGCCGTGGAAATAGAGGACGTCGGCGGGAAGGATGCCCCGCCGGTCCTCGATCTGGACGTAGAGCGCATCGCGCGAGCCGCGGGCGTCCCGCTGAAGAAGCAGGAGGTTGAGAAGCTCCTGCTGCGTTTCGGCGGAGCCATTCGCGGGGGGGGGGCGGCACGGCGAAGTCGGTTCTCGGGTCCAGGAAGGACGGCCCCGCAAAGAGCCGCTCGAGAAGCTCGGGGTGCCATCGCGAGACCGCGAACTCGGCCACCCTCGCCCGGGCGGGCGATTGCGTCGAGGCCTCGGGCATCGCGCCAAGCACCTGGTCCATCTCCGCGCGGAGGCCCTCCATTTCGGCCGGTGCGACCTGGGCGGTGGCCGCGCTGCCGAGCAGCAAGGCGAGAAACGTGGCGCGGAAAAACATTCGGTGCTCCAGTTGGCTTCGTGCTGGAGTATTTGCGAAAAAGCGTGGTATGGTCAAGCTGCGCGTGGCGATGGGCCGCGGCGACGGATGGCTTGCCACCGTCAGAACGTCGGTTTGGCACAGTGTAGCGGAGGCGAGGATGCCGTCAGGGCGGACGATCAGGGAAACCGAACTGCGCGGCACGGATTTCTACTTGAGCGAAACGCGCGTCACCTCTCAAGGCGAGGTCGACCTGCATCGCCCCTGGGATCCGACGGCCCTGCACGGCGTCGAGATCCGGGTGGAGCTGGAGCGCAAGCTCCTCGGCGCCGGTCGGCAGCGGCTCGACTTCAAGGAGCTGACGGTTCGCGCCCTCGACGCCATCGGCGAAGAGGAGGTCATGCGGGTCCTCGATGACACCAACCGGTCTCTCGAGGCCGAGATGGTCGAGGTGATCGGCTGGGAGAAGCTCGAGGACGCCGACCCCGAGATCCTCGAGGGCTATATGGAAAGCCGTTTGCCGGCGCGTGATGCAAACGGCGCGCTGCTGGCCGCCGGAGGTGTCATCCATCACCCGCGGCCGAGCGAGGAAGAGCCTCATCCAGTGCCGGCCTGACGCCGCGATGATGAACGATATCGGCTTCTACGGCCCCCTCGGCCTTCTTGGCATAGCCTTCCTCTACCTGACGGGTCGACGGCCCGCGCAGAAGCGCCGGCCCATGCCGCCGCCACCCCCACCGATCGGGGAGAGCGAGAGGCTGCGCGAGCGGCTGCGCTGGGTCGAGGAACGGCATGAGCAGGATCGCGAGATGCTCCGCATGGCCTTCTCCGACGATCCGGGCGAACGCTCGGCATTCGACAGGATGCGGGAAGAGGCGTTGCGCGATCGCGCCCGGCAGGCGGAGAGAACGGCGGACGCCGAACTCCTGGGCGCCCTCGCCATACTGGGGCTGACCCGCGAGGACCTGCGCGAGCCGAAGCGGGTCCGGCGCGCCTATGCCGCCAAGGTCAAGGAGGTCCATCCGGACCGGGGAGGGTCGGACGACGCCCTCCGCGCGGTCGTATCGGCCTGGGAATACCTGTCCGCCCACATCTAGCATCTGGACAACGGGCAATTTCGCTTCTCGATTTTTCGCAAACTCCGGGTAGCGTGGTGGAAACAGGAGGTCGAGGTGTGAGAGATGGCCCTTCAATCAAGTCAGGCGCATGACGCCGCCTTCAAGGAAGCACGGCGGCTCGTGCGCGCCGCGATCAACGAGGCGAAGGCGCGGATGAGCGATCTGTCGGAGGACGAGCCGCCGACCGACATGCCGCCGCGCGCCGCTGCCGAGCACAGGATCCGCAAGGCCTTCGAACTCAACCTTGCAGGTTCCGTGGTCTCGGCGAAGCGCGACAGGGCCGCCATCTCGTTCGTTCGGGCGGGCAAGGATTTCGAAGGTGTCGCCGCGAGCGGCGTGGTGCTGATGCGCCGGGAGTTCAATTTCCGGAAGAATGCGAAAACCGAAACATGCCCGGCGATCGTCCTGACCAGCCATGCGATGCAGCGGCTGGTGGAGCGCGACGGGGCGAGCGACCTCGACGAGTTCATCAGCGCCGCCCGGCCGATCCTCGGATGGTCTGAAGTGGCCCGTCAGGCGGGCGTCCGGGGCGATTTCCTGGTGCCCACGGATGACGGCCTGTGGATCTGCACCATCTCCAAGGGCGGCCTGATCGACACCTCCGGCAGGAAGCACGACGTCGCGGCGCTGAAGACCTTCATCGACAACAAGAACCTGATGCCCGCCCTCGCGACCATCCGGTCGCGGCTCGTTTATTACGGCAAGAGCGCCAGCCCGAGCTTTCCGCTCGTCGATGGTCCGGGCAGCAAGGAGCTGATCGCCATGAGTGAGATGGCCGCGGCCGGCGCCGAACGCCAGGCGCGCAATCTGCCGGACACCCGCCGCACTCCCACGCCGTCGGCGATGGGCTTTTGAACAACCGCGAAGGACCAGTGAAGATCATGCAGGACATCAAGACATTTCAGCGGGCTGTCGCCGCGCAGGGGCGCGCCCTTCTGACGATCGAGGCGGAGGACATCGAGTTCGCTCTGCCCAAGGGCTTCGGCATCACCATCAAACGCGACGACGAATGGGGTGACCGCGCGACGGTGACACTGGCCGGCACGCCGGTCTGCCGGATCGAGGAGAGCTACGGGGTCGTCGAATTCCATAGCGAGCTCGGGGTGAACGAGACGGAAGAGCGCCTGGCCAAGCTGCGCGCGCTGGCCATGCGACTGATCGAGACTGCCGAGACCGTCCGCGCGGCGTGGTCCGCGGATCACGGGTCGAACGCGACGCTCGAAGCGCTGGATGCCTTCGAGCCAGAGCAGATCGAGCGGAAGCCAGTCCCCACCGTCTGGGCGGCCGGACATGCCTCGAATGCGGGTGAGATGGCTTTCCACACCGGGCCGTGCCGCTCCCGCGCCGATGCCGTCTCGCAGATGGACGACGGGGACGTCCTCGTCGGCATGTCCCGCGAGGGGGAGGTCCTGACCGTCGGACGGATGGTCGGCGAAGAGATCGTGGACGTGCCCGGCGGGCTCGATGACATCGAACCCGCCATGGCGTCCGATGAGGATCCCGTCCCCGTATGACCGCCGCTCACGCAGCCGCCCGGATCTTCAGGGAGCGGCTGCGTCCGGCTTTTGCGCGGGCCGGTTCATTCGGCTCCAGAGCCTGACCGCCCGCGTCTTGCTCCAGGACCGGCAGAAGCGCGGCAGGACGGGACCGTGCTCGCCTTCCTCGCCCTCGCGCCCGCAGTAGCACTTGATGATGAAGGGACCGGAGCCAGGCTCCAGCCCGATCCCTTCGTAGCGCGTCGAGATCTGCGGCCGTCGTCCGCAAGCGCACTTGCGGACGTGATCCATGCGCACGCCGTCGACGATCACAGGCTCGCCCCGGGCGTATCCTCCTGCGGCTCCGGTCGGATCGACTCCCAGTCGCCGAACTCGAAGCCCATCTCGTCGGGCGAAGGGTTCGCGTTCGACGCGGCATAGGTCTCGTAGAGCGTTTCCTCGAGCGAGCCGGGCACCCAGTCGCGGTCGCCCCAGCAGTCGGCATAGGCCTCGCGCGCGGCGCGGGTGAGAGCAGCTTCGTCCGCGATGTCGAAGGCCGCGAGGATCTCGATCTTGCCGGCCGTGGCGTCGATGAAGACGTCCACGGTGTCGGCCATGGCGGCCTTGTCGGCCGCGCTGCTATGGGCCAGGAGAAAGCGCTCCTTGATGGCGGCGCCGTCGACCTGATCGAGGGCCTCTCGCCCCATCGCCGCGGCGAAGGCGTCAGCGTCGGTCAGGTTCAGTCGCAGCGTGAGAAGCGCGCGGCGGGTCTCGTGCAGCTCGGTCCAGGAACCGGTGCGGAACGGTTCGTCCTCGCCGTCATTGCGCGCCTCATAGCGCCCGTCATGCAGCACGGCGAGGCGGATGGTCTCAGATCCCTCGGAGATGACGAAGCCCTCGTCCTCGAGGCCGTGAACGGTTGGAGCGGACCAGCCCATCATGATACGGGCGGCGGCCTGCACGGTCTCGGTTTTCACATCGGTCATGGTCGATCCTCAGAAAGGGGAGTTGTCGGTTTCGGTCGCCGACGCCTCGGGGGCGCGACGCGCCTCGGCCAGCAGCTCGGCTTCGACGGCCACGCCGTCGATCGGATCCCCGGACTCGCGCCCGAGCGGATAGATGTTGACCACGACATCGTTCTCCTCGGTGAGCCTCACGCGCACCGAGGCTTCACTGCCGACCGTGAGCCAGAGGCCATCGGGCGCGATGTAGTCGCCATCCTCCAGGATCCGCTCCTCGCGAAGGCGCAGATCCTCGTCGGGGATGGCGCCCGGTGCGACCGCGAAGATCACGGTCTCGCCGCCATAGAGGGGCATCCGGAACGAGCGGAGCGGCTCGTGCTCGGCGCCGAGATAGTCGCGGTCCCGCGGCATCCCGTTGTCCTCGTAGACCGGCAGCCCGTCCTGGAGTTCGGCATCGCGATCGAAGAGCAGGTAGGGCACATCGTTCAGCGAGGCGAAGCGCAGCACATGCGCCAGATCGGGCGGCAGATCGGTCTCGCCCTGGTTCTCCTTGTCGCCATGGACGGAGGAGATGAAGAAGCCCTCCTCGCGCTGCATGATGCTGATCGGGCCGTCCTCGTCGGCGGCCTTTTCCATCCAATTGCGTGTCGCAGCACTCAGATGGGCCGTCGACAGGTCGAGCATGGTGGTCTTGTTCAGGGGCATGGGTCTCTCCGATACCAGATCTGGTAGACGATAGATCAGACTTGCGAAAATCTGTTGCCTTCCATAATAGCGATACATATAGTTTTTCGCAAAGCATATCTGATGGGAAACGATCATGAGCGATACGACTGCCGCCGCGCTGGACCGCGGAGATCTCATCGAGGTGGAGTTCACGCCACAAGCCTGGATCGGCGACACGGCCTATCCGGCCGATGCCGAGGGCGACACCTGCTGGCTGGTGGGCCGCGAGGAGTTCATCGAGCTGACCGGGCAGAGCCCTGACGAGATCGAGGACGACAGCAACGAGAGCGACCGCCTGCGCGAGAGCGAGAACGCACCCCAGTGGGTGAAGGACTGGTCCGGCCCCTTCGCGATCTCGGTGGTCCATGGCTAGGCTGGGATCTGGATTGAGCGGGCTGCTCGCCGAGCTTCGGGCGGGCGCCCAGGGCAGCGGGAATGCCGAGCGAAACGTGGACGGCTTCCAGGAGGGGGACATCTGCCCGGACTGCAACGAGCACGCGCAGTCGCGACGGGACGGCTGGCTGCGTTGCTTCTGCTGGACGTTGAGCCGCGAGCTGCCGCAGGCCGAGGCCGAGGCCTTGGGCTGGCAGCCGCCGCTTGGGCAGCCACGCACGGACGGCACTCTGCCGGTCCCCGAGCCGGACAGCGCTGAGCTGGAGAAGCTCGGCAAAGTGGTCGATGCGGTCATGGCGCTGGACATCCAGCGCGGCAAGACGGCGGATGGCCGCGACATCTGGCTTTTCATCGACACCCGCGACGCGGAGCCGGAGGTGAACCACCCCGGCACGCTCATTGCCGAGGTCGACTTCGGCAGCGACGTCTACCAGATGAGCCGCAAGGCGCGGATGGTTCTCGCGCAGCTGGCGCTGGGGATCCCGCTGAACCGCGAGTAACCGGCTATCCACATCTTTGCGCGGCGAGGCGGCCCTGATCCGTGGCGGCGCCGCCGCGCCCCCTGTAGCTTTGCGAAAAAGCGACAGGATGAACGATGTCTCCCATCACCGATGCCCATTTCGGCGGCCACCTGCTCCTGACCAAGGACATGCCGGAGGCTGAAGGCCCCGCCGCGCGCACTGCCGCCCGGCTCGGCACGACGTCGTTCCGGTATCCGGGCGGGACCGTCACCGAGGCGTTGAGCCATCGCGACGGCAGCCTTGAGGCGATCTTCGGCGCGCCGGGCGAGGTGGGCGACCCCGATCGGGTCGTGACCGTCCGCGAGGCGTTCGCCTTTTCGAGCGCGCAGGATGCGCCGGTGCAGTTCGTCCTGCCCACCAAGACCTTCTTTCTGGGCACCGAGCCGGGCGACCGCGCCATCGCGAAGGGCGCAGTGAAGGATCTCGTGGGCCAGGTCGATCGCATGATCCGCGGCGAATACGGCGAGGCGACGATCGACAGCTTCGAGATCGGCAACGAATACTGGCTGCCCTCGAACCGGATCTCGGCCAGCGAATACGGTCGCATCGCCAACCTGATGGCGAACGAGCTCCAGGCCACCTTCGACGCCTACCGCGCCGAGCTCGGGGCTGACAGCGACTGGATCGAGCCGAAGATCTCGGTGCAGGCCGGCGCCGCCTGGATCAAGGGCGACAACGAGGTGATCCTCGGCCATCTCGACACCGGGGCGCGGGCGGCGATCGACACGGTGGTCTCGCATTTCTATCCCGATGGCCGAGAGGACGCGGCCGACGCGCCGATCATGTTCGGCAACATGGAAGCGTTCCGCGATGCGCCCGGCTTCGGCGACGTCGGCTTCTTCATCTCGGAATGGAACATCCACGCCGCGCGGCCCGGCGAGCGGGGCATGGTGCAGGCCTCCGCGCTTCTCCAGCAGTTCGACACCATGATCGAGAACGGCGTGACGCAGGCCAATGTCTGGGGCACGAACTACAAGTGGCTGTCGACCCGGCTCGTGCAGATGCACGACAACGCCTGGGACGGGACGGCGCCGGAAGATGTCGAGCTGACGGTGACACCGGCGGGCGAAGTCTTCGCCGCCATGGCGCAGTCGCTGCCCGGCACCAGCCCGGTGGATGTCCGAGCGGCCGACATCCTCGAGGGGCGGCTGCCGGATGCCGACAAGATCGCGGTGCATGGCTATGAGGGCGACGGCAAGATCGTCGTGTTTCTCGCCTCTCGCTCGCCGGACGCGCTGCGGCTTGACCTCGACCTGGAGGAGCTGGGCAAGGGGGTGGATCACGTCTGGGGGCGGCGCCTGACCGCGCTCGACAACCCCGACACCGAGGTCGACGAGGGCGATGCGCAGAGCGAATGGGCACGCGCCCATGTCGAGACGCTCGATCGTGAGACGCTCGATGCCCAGATGACCCTGCCGGGCTACGGCATCATCGTGCTGGAGTTCTCGGGGCCCGGCATCGGCGTGCGCATGGACGGCGCCGACCAGCGGCTTTCGCCGGACGAGGACCTCGACGATCACCTGGTGGGCGGCGATGGCGACGACCGGATCCGCGGCTTTCTCGGGAACGACGTCCTCGAGGGCGGCGCGGGGCGCAACATCATCGAGGGTGGCGATGGCGACGACATCCTGGTCGGTGGCAACCAGCGCGACGTGATCGTCGCTGGCGCGGGCGACAACCTCGTGCGCACCGGTGGCGGCAACAACGTGGTCTTCGCCGGCGACGGCCGCAACACGATCCTCGGCGGCCAGAACGACGATCTCGTGGTGACCGGCGACGGAGAGACGACGATCAGCGGCCGCGGCGGCGCGAACCTCTACCTGGTCAGCGGCAAGGGGCAGACCACGATCACCGATTTCGACGCGGCGAAGGACCGGCTCGATTTCGGGGGGCGCTTCGGCGACCGGGAGGACGTGCTGAAGACCATGCGCGTCGATGGCGAGAACCTGGTCTTCGACCAGCCCGACGGCGGCCGCACCGTGCTCGTGGGCGCGGGGGAGGGGGGCGAGGCCGTCGGCGACCGCATTCTCGACGGGGCAAGCCCCGGCAGCCGTCTCGCGGCCCTGAAGCCCTACCTGCACGGCCTCACGCCCGAGCAGGGCGAGGAGGTGATGCTCCAGAGCATGGAGGGCGACGACAACCTGATCCTCGGCGCCGCCGCGCCGCGCATGATCGAGGCGGCCTTCTGGCCGGAGTTCGCGCAGTCCGTGCTTTCGGTCGTCGCGCCGGACTACAAGATGCAGAACCCGCCGGCGCCGCCGAGCGACAGCCAGCCCGAGGCCGGGCAGGGCGGCAGCGTGCCGGTCCGCCCGACCGACGAGGCGGAGGACGAGGCACGGCCGATGCCGAGCGAGACAGGCAGCGATGGCAGCTGTTTCGTGGCCACGGCGGCCTACGGCGACGCGGCGCATCCGGATGTCGTGGCCCTTCGCGCATTCCGGGATGGGCACATGGTGAACTGGGCCGTCGGGCGCGCCTTCATTGCCTTCTACTGGCGTCACGGACCGAGCGCCGCTCGATGGCTCGCGCCGCATCCGCGCCTGCGGGGCGTGGCACGATATGGGATCGCGCTGCTGACGGTCTGCCTGCGGCGAACCGGCCTCGGCGGGAAAGCCTGGAGCCGGTGAGCGTCAGGCCCCGTCGCCGCGAGACGATGCCTGGCGCAGTGGGGCCGCCTTGGCCCCCTTCAGGCTTCAAGATCAGCGCTCTGCGCCGAAGATCCCCGAGATGAACATGTCCTCGCCGCTCTGGTTGTGGGTGATGTCGCCCTCGATATAGCCCGCGACCGCGCCGTGGTCGTCGTTCACGAAGGCCCCTCCCATCACCGCATCCACCGTGCCGCGCTCGCCATTCGAGGTGAGCGTGCCGGCGGCATCCGCAACGAATACGTTGTCCTCGATCTGGCCGTTGCTGATCGGGATCGAGCCGCGGATCTCCGTGCCGTCGAAGTAGGACCGGAAATTGTCGAAGCCGCCCGTGACCGCGCCGGTCCGGAAGTCGGCGATCAGTGACACCTCGGAGAGCACGGTGGCGTTCGAGGCATCGAGCTCGATCTCCTCGCCCTCGGCGAAGGCCGCGACACCCTCGTAGCGCGCACTGCCAGAGGTGGGCATCCGGTTGACCGGTGTGAGATCGGCGTCGTCATAGCGGGCGATCAGGGCCAGTCCGTCGTCGCGCAGATCATCGAAGCTCAGCGCATCGGAGCCGCCCCCGCCGCAAGCGGCGAGCGAAAGGGGCAGGAGGGTCGCCAAGGCCAATCGGCTGGTCGGGAACATGATGGATTACTCGGTTTAAGTTTGCGATACGCCGAGCTGAGCCTATCCACGTCATGGTTGCAAGGCCCGGATTGAGTGCAGCCCTTCGGTGATCCTCGCGCCGCCCTACAGGCCTATTCGCTGCCTGCCTTCGGCTTCCGGGTGGCGCGCTTGGCTGGCGCCTTCGCTTCCGCCGCGCCTTCGGTCTTGCGGGGCCGACCGCGCTTCTTCGGCGCCGCAGCTTCCGGCTGCATGACGTCCGACAGATCGTAGCCATGCTCCTTCGCAGCCGTTTCGGCGGCCTGCCTGGCGCGATCGCTGGCATCCTCCGCACCTTCGGCCTTCGCCTTGCGCCCACGCGTCGCGGCTTTCGCGGCGGGCTTCTCGGCAGCTGCCTTGCGTGTGCGGGCAGGGGCGCTCTTCGGGGTCTTCGCCGCGCTCTCCTCGGCGTCGATCTGTTCGACCGCCTCGTGCCAGTAGTCCTGGTCGCGGCCATGCTGCGCGCCGTCGCGCTCCCAGAGCTCGTAGGCGCGCTGGCGGATCTTCTCTTCGCGGTCGGTCGACATGTCTCACCTCTATTGATCGAAGCGCTCACCTAGCGACATGCGCGCTGTCTGCAAGAGCGGATCGTCAGGCGCGCCGCGCGCGGTGTCGGTAGCGGCGGCGGGGGAGGCGAGCGAGGTTTGCCATGCGGTGATGCACGTTGCCACCTTGGGTGTCGGGTAAATCTCGCGAAAGGCTCATAATCTATATTATGTAATATTATCAGTAACTTGGGGGGGTCATCGCGCCAGTGGGCCAACGGCTCAACCAGTGCTACCCTACCTGTCGCGGGAGGTGAAGCGATGACCAGATCGAAACTCAGACAACGGCTCCATGAGGCGCGTCCTGATGTCGCCGCACGCGCCCGGTCTCCCTGGCGCCGGGCCGGTCACTACCTGCGCGCCGCTCTCCGAAAGCGTGGGCTGATGGCCAAGGTCCGGGCGTTGCTGGCCATCCCCGGAGAGATCCGCGACCGGCGGTAAGAGCGACGCGCCGCCCTCAGGCCGCGAACTCCACTCTCACCGCCATGCGTTGATCGCGGCATTCGATGTAGCGCAGGATCTCATCGTCGAGCGACAGACCGTTCCGCCGGGTGCGTCGCTCGGTCTCTTCGAAGACGCGCGCCTTCAGCGCGGAGGCCTCCGAAGCGTCAGTGGTCCGCTTCTGTCGCGCCAGGTATTCGCCCACCGGTTCGCAATCGAGGTATCGCTCGGAGAACTCCCTCCACGCCGCGGCCCGCCCCCTGCTCCGCCCCTTCGCCGTGCGGTGGTGGTAGTCGAGCGGATCGAGGGCCACCCAGAGGACGAAGAAAACCTTGAGGCCGCAATACGCCTCGAGCGCGGCCGGGCTCCAATCGCGGCGGTCTTCGATCTCGATCAGCCTGCCCATATTTTGGTTCAGCACGGCCCGTTCTCCATTGGCGAGTTGTTCGGAAACTTTGCGAAAAACTATTGCCGACGTCGCCGCGCATTGTAAAGTAGCTGGACGGTTCAGGTTTTCGCAAGACCATCATACCGTGGTTCAACAGCAGTTCGAAGGTGTTCTCCATGTCCGTGAAATCGACCAGCCTCTACTTCACCGAAGGCAGCTCCGATAAGGTCTACAACGCGCAGATCGAGCAGGACGGAGACGGCTACCGCGTCTTCTTCCAGTATGGCCCGCGCGGCAAGGCCCTCAAGGCCGGTGAGAAGACCTCCGAGCCGGTGTCGCTCAACAAGGCCGAGAAGGTCTACGACGCGCTTGTGAAATCCAAGACCAAGAAGGGCTACACCGAGCAGGAGAATGGCGCGGTCTTCACCAGCGCCGAGCACGCGGGCCAGGTCACCGGCTTCCGGCCGCAGCTGCTGAACGCCATCACCCTCGACGACCTGAGGGGCATGGGTGACGAGTGGCTCGTGCAGGAGAAGCACGACGGCGAGCGCCGCGGCATCATCGCCAAGGATGGCGAGACCCGCTTCGCGAACCGGCGCGGCCTCGAGGTCGGCGTCGACAAGCGCATCGCGGATGCGGTGCAGAGCCTCGTCAGCGTCCTGCCCGAGGGCTTCGTGCTTGATGCAGAAGACATGGGCGACCATGTGGTGGTGTTCGACGTGGTGGAGCACCCTGCCCTCAGCGCCAACGCCACCTTCGGCGAGCGGTCCTACATCCTGAATGCGCTCCAAGAGACCATGATCTCCGGCCCCGCCGCTCACGCGCGCGCGCTGCGTTTCGATGTCCCGCAGACGATGAGCCAATTCATCGCGACCGGTGGCCTCGAACGCCTGCATCAGGAGAACGCCGAAGGCGTCGTGTTCCGCCGCGAGGACAGCACCTACGCGCCCGGCCGCCCGAACTCCGGCGGCGATGCGGTGAAGCTGAAGTTCGTCGAGAGCTGCACCGTCAGGGTCGCCGAGCGCAATCAGGGCAAGCGCTCCGTCGCGATGGAACTGATGGACGACAGCGGCGCCTGGACGCCGGTGGGCAATGTGACGATCCCCGAGGGCAGCCAACTCGCGAAGGGTGACCTGATCGAGGTCGAATACCTCTACGCCTACCAGGGCGGCTCGCTGTTCCAGCCGGTCTTCAAGGGCCAGCGGACGGACCTCGAGGTCGAGGCCTGCTCGATGGCGCAGCTGAAGTTCAAGCGCGAGGTCATGGAGCAGCAACCCGAGCCCGCCGCGGCCGACGACGGCCCGGGCTTCTGAGATGGCCTCGGGCATCTACTTCCTGCCCTCGCAGCGCCGCGCCGTCAGCGCCTTCCCGGTCGACATGCTCGACCGGGAGGACGCGGCGTCGCCCTTCGGGCCGCTCGGCGCTCTGATCTCGCAGAGCGAAGGCGTCGCGAACGCCTATGCGGGCGAGAACGGCGTCGTCTACCGTGTCCGGCTGGAGCGGCCCGCGCCGGTCCAGCTCCCCGTAAGGGAGGCCACCAGGTTCCTGGCCGAGGCCGAGGCGGTCAGCCAGGGCCGGCAGCCGCTCGATCATTTCCGCGCCCTGCGCGAGCAGCTGATCGAGCGTGGCGCGAACATGCTGGTCTTTGCCGAAGGCGGGCCGCCGCTCGCCCAGATGATCGTCCTGAACCCAGCCGACCTCGAGATCGTCGCGCGGCGGCACATGCTCATCGAGATCCGCGGCCTCGTCGACCGCGCGCAGAAGATGACCGAAATGGAGTTCCGCGGTCTGCACCGGCTCAACCAGAAGCGCGTCGTGAACGTGCTGCGTGGCGCGCTCGAAGGTCCGTCTGCCGATCGCCTCGACCGCCATGCCACGGAGAGCCGGATCACCCGCTTCGCGCGGATCATCGACGGCGGCTGGAACGGCCAGGTCGAGATGCTGCGCGCCATTGCCGACGCCCCTGCCCCGCTGCCCGAAACCGACGACAGCCCTGGCTTCTGAGAGGAGATCGACATGGCGAAATGGGGCGCGATCCCGGTGATCGAGAACCAGCACGGCATCGCCGAGCTGAAGGAGAAGCTCCGCATCGCCGAGGCGGCGCTGGCCGATGTCCACCGCGAGATCGAGATCTTCGAGGCGCGGGAGGCGGCGGAGGCCGAGGCTGAGGCGCGCGAGCGCGAGGCTGGCCTCATCGGTCGGCTGAAACGGATCCTGCATCGCGAGGCGTAGGATTGGCCTTCCCGGAGGGGCTCGAACCCCCAACCTTCGCCATCGGAGGGCGACGCTCTATCCGTTGAGCTACGGGAAGATCTGGCGCGCCGACAGGGACTCGAACCCCGATCTGGGCTTTCGTAGAGCCCTGTCCTATCCGGTTGAACGACCGGCGCATGGTAGGTGTTGGTCCGCGCGGCGGGAGTCGAACCCGCAGCCTGGGAGATTAGAACGCTCCTGCTCGTCCAATTGAGCTTCGCGCGGATCAGTCTGTGGGGGAGCGGATCAGGCGATCCGCGGGGTGAAACAGGCAGGCACGAGGCCGCCTCCGCTGGTCAGCGGCGCCGTCGGGTGGTCCTGAGAAGGGCGAATGCGTGTTTCATGCGGACAATAGGAACCAGTTCGTCGCCTGGGTCAAGATGTTTTTCGCAAAAATCGCCAGATGACCGATTTCCGTGATGGCGCGGGTCGGGTCCGACCAGCCATACCAGATCGCCCCGGCGGCGATCGCCAGGAAAACAAGGGATGGGCCGCGGCCGGTCCGCCTGGCCTTCTTCGCGCGCTTTCGGGTTTTCGGCGCGGGCCGGCGGCGCGGATGCCGGGCGCCAAGGTCGTCGAGGGCGGCCCGAACGTCCTTCGGACGGCACTCGAACCACTCATTATGGACGTTCCTGAACCCCCGATTTCGCAGAACCCGATGCACATCCTTGTCCGATACCGGCTGACCGCGGCGGGTCTCGGCCGGCGCGGTGAGCAGGAGCTCGTAGGGTACCTTCTCGGGGCTCGATGCCCCGATCTGCTCGCGGATGCGGGTATGCGCATCGCGGGTCGTGAAGCCGACCTTCACCAGCCCGCGCCCACGCTTCGCCCCCTGCCAGCGCGTCGCGCGGTAGGCGGGCGTCGTGTAGACGTAGATGGTGCCGTGCTGGCTCACGGTGCCGCGCGTCAGGCGGTCTTGTCGAGCGACAGCGCGGCTTCGGTCAGCGCGGCAGCAGCTGCGGCGTCGGCCGCCCCGGCAGCCGCTTCCTGGCGGAAGATGTGGCGCACGAGGAAGAACGAGCCGATCGGCACGATGATGAACAGGGTGATGAGGATCAGGGCGTAGATGAAGGTCATGCGGGTCTCCGATGCGGGTTTGCCGGATTTTCGCATATGGCCCATCGCGCGCCGAGGGGTAGCGCGCCACCGCCTTGCAGGTTCCTGTGGATTGCGGGGGAGCTGCCTCGCCGCGTCCGGCCATCCCCCCGGAAATCCGGACGCGGTGCGAGGCGTCTCCCTACCTATCGGTTCGGCCCGTGCGGTCCAGCCTCCCCTTCGGATAGATGGCGGAGCGTCAGGCGGCGCCCGCGCCCCCGCCGCCCTTGGCTATCGTCGGCGTCTACCCTTAGGGAAATCGCGCTGGCGAAGGCCGCAACCCGTGGTAGTCTCGGCCCCGTGCTGTGCGAAGGAGGATGCGTCTTGGCGCTGCGGTTCAAGAAGTCGATCAAGATCATGCCGGGCGTCCGGCTGAACCTCTCGAAAAGCGGCGTCTCCACGACGCTGGGCGGGCGCGGCGCGTCGGTCAATGTGGGCAAGCGCGGCGTCCATGCCAATGCGGGCCTGCCCGGCACCGGGCTCTCGATGCGCCAGCGGCTGGACACGCCGAAGACGAAGGCCAGGGCCGCCGCGCCGCCGCCCGCGCCCGACGCCTGGGTCGACGATGCCCCTGCCCCGCGCTCGCCGCAGGATCTCGCGCGACTGGGCGGCGGGCAGGATGAGCCGGACCATCCTCGACCCGAGCGCAGCAGCTGGACGACGCTCCTGCGCGGCGCGGATGGACGCCGGGGCCGTCTTGGCTTCGTCGTGGCCCTCCTCATGTCTGGCGGCCTGGTGGCCCTGTCGATCGCGCTCACCCCGCGTGAGGCCTATGTGCCGGGCTCCGGGATCGGCATAGGCGTCAGCCCGACGCTTCTGCTGCTCGGCGCGCTTGCGGTGGCCGTCTATGCCTGCTGGCAGCGCATCCGCGACATCGGGCTGCCAGGCTCGATCGGCGCGGCGGTGATCGTGGCCCTCGCCGTCTGGCTGCCGATGGGACTTCTGGCCGTGCTGGCGGGGCTCCTGCTCTGGCCGGGTCAGGCGCAGGCGGTCACGCCCGGCATCCGGCCCGGCCTGAAGTTCGATCTTCGGTAGGTTAGCTTGGAGGAGTTGGTGGCGGAGGAGGTGGCGGCGTCAGCTTTGCAATCAGCCACGACAGCACCTTCAGCACCAGACTGATGAACTCGAGGCAGATGAGGACAGCCTTCAGGATTAAGCCGATGATCATCACCGTGATGACGGCCATCATCAGGATGATGAGGATCAAAAGCAGCATGTCGTTCGCCTCTCATGCTTGTAGGAGCTGTTCCAGGGAGGCCTCGTCAAGCGGGAGTGGTGAAAACTTCATCGAGCGGCGCCGGCGCCACCTCCCGCACCTCGACATGCTTCGTCCGCCAGGCGCAGCCCGAGGAGATCGCCCAGTCGATGTCGAGCCACTCGACGCGCGGCCGCGTGGCCTTGCCCGCCCCGTAGTTCACGATCTCGATTCCGTCCCACTCCCGCGTCACCGCCGGCCAGTCTATGAGGAAGCAGCGCGACCGCCGCGGCAGCTCGCTGTCCTGCGCTGGGTCGTAGCGCCGCTGGTCGCCCGTCTGCCAGAAGAAGCCGTTCGCCGCGTGCGGCATGGGCTGGCCATAGGCCACGCTGAAGTCGCGGATCTGGTCCCAGCTCTCGAGCTGCAACAGCCGGAACCGGTCGCCGAGGATCACCTCGTAGTCATGCGCGCCGGGCTTGCGCCCCGTGTGTCCCTGCCCCAGCGGCGTGCTGATGAGGAGGTCGCGCCAGGCGGTGCCTTCCGACCACCAGAGGCCGGTCGGCTTGCGCAGGAAGGCGGGAGGGCGCGCATCGCGCAGCTGGCCCATCGGCCGGTGGGTGTTATGGATCCGCAGGACCATCGCTTTTCTCGATCTGGATAAAGATTTTCGCAACTTGCCTGTCGACAGCCGCGCAGGCGAGGAATAGCATATGCGAAAAATGAAGGGTAGATGGATGACCGACCAGGCCGACGTGAAAGAGACCAAGCACGACAAGTTCATCCGCCTGTCGGAGGCGCGGCTGGAGCGGGCCGTCCACCACATCCTGCTCCTCGAGAACCTGGCCGGGCCGGGCTACGAGCACGAGGATGACGAGGGCCAGAAGCTCGTCGACGTGATGCAGGAGGCGGTCGACAAGGTGGCCACGGCCTTCGGCATCGAGGCCTATGTGCCGCCCGTGGTCGCCGCCTCGACCGCGCCGGATGCCCCCGCCGCGGCTCCTGAGGCCCCTGCGGTCCCGGCGGCGCCGGCCGCGCCCGCCGAGCCCTTCCCGAACAACGCCGAGGATCTGATCCTGCTGCGCGTGGGTCAGCAGATCGACCAGGCGATCGGGGAGATCGAAGCCGGGCGCGGGCTGGAGGCGCGCGCCATCCTCATGCGGCTGATGACGGCCTAGTCGTCGCGGATCTCAGCCAGAACCGGGATTTCGGATACATCGACTTCTTTGGCCGCATGCCAGGCGTCGTAAGCGCCTTGCATGCGGATCCAGAAGAGCGGCTCGTTCCCGAACAGCTTCGCCAAGCGAACAGCGACATGGGGACTGACTGGCTTGCGTTCTGCCAGGATGTCGTGGAGGTGCTGGCGCGAGATGCCGAGCATCCGGGCCAAGCTGACCTTCGGATGCCGAATGCCTGGCAGAATGTCTTCGCGAAGCATCTCGCCTGGATGGGTCGGGCAGCGGTCAGCGATTGCGCTCATCTTTCGCTCCTGGTGGTATTGCTCGGACTTCATGGCGTGGGCTCCTCGGTGAAAGCCCCATGCTGCACATAGCGGTCTACAGGGTGTTCTGTATTCCTAGTAGTCGTAGACATGCTCGAGGTGGGCCGGTCCCGCCTCCAGCGCGCGCGCCAGATCCGCGAGCTCGGCCACCGGCAGGGTCACGAGATGGCAGGGATCGCCCTGTCGGCCGACCGAGGCCAACGCCCGCGCGCCCGGCGTCAGCACCGGCTCAGGTCCGACCATCGAGATCATTATCTCGTCGTTCCCCGCGATCCAGGCGAAGCCGCCGCCGCGCCGCGCCACCTCGCGCACGGTCCCGGTGAAGGCGCGATACCGCTCGACATCGAGGACCGCGCCGCCGCCGGTCTCCCGAAGGATCTCGCCCAGATCCGCCAGGCCGTTCCCATCGAGCCCGGTGACCGCGACGCGCATCCGCGTCTCGTCCGCGCCCATGGCCCCCGCCGCGGCGCCGGTGGCGCGCGCATAGAGCGCCTTGCCGGTCCACTCGATGCCGAGGCCGACCCTGCGCTCCCAGCCGCGCAGGCTGTCAGCCTCCGCCTCCCAGAGCCGCGCGCGCCAGCCTGCGAAGTCGAAGCGATACCACGGGGTCTGCTGGAGGAAGGCCGCGTAGCTCCCGGCCATCAGGGTCTCGATCTCGTCCTGCGCTGTCGGTGCGTCCGCCGCAAAGAGCCGCCCGATCGTCGTCTCGTAGGCGCCCTTCAGCGCCATCTCGGCCGCGAAGCTCACCCCGATCGTGTGGATCGTGGCGCGCGCATCGAAGCCCACCGGACCGTGCCGTCCGGCTTCCCGGTTCATCGCGCAGAAGGAGGACCAGAAGCCCGCCACCTGGCCGATATAGGGGTAGCGGTGTGCCTCCCCCGCCGCGACCGTCGCCGCCATGTCTTCGTAGGCATGGACCATGTGCCACTCGGGATAGGTGAGGTAGCTGCGCCCCTCCGCCCTGCGGTCCGCCGGGGTTGCGAGGACCGGCAGCGCCGCCTGCGGGATCTCCTCGCCGCGGCAACTGGTCTCGACCCAGAGGATCGGCGCGGCGGCGGCCGTGACCACGAGGCCGGTCAGTCCCACGCCGCCGAGCGCGAAGCGCCGGATCAGCCCCACCGCCGGCCCGCCCACAGGGCGATGCTGCCAAGCAGGATATGCGGCGCGTTCGAGAGGATGCGCAGCACCGGGTCGAAGGGCTGCACGCCCCAGCGGATGATGCCCGCGTCGAGATAGCCCACGCCGGTGGCGAGCCCGAGCAGACCGTCGGCGAGATAGAGGCTGCCGAAGCCGAGCAGGAAGATCCGCGCCGCGCGCCCGCCGCGCCAGGCGCCGAAGGCGGCCCAGCTCGCGGAGGCCAGGTGCAGCGCGTCGTCGCCGATGTCGAGCGCGAAGACCCCGAAGACCCGGCCCTCGGGGTCGTGGATGCCCGGGACGCAGTTCAGCATCGCCACGGCGAAGAGGAAGGCGGCGTAACCGGTGCAGACGCGCCTCGCGGGGGTCAAAGGAGCGGCTCCAGGTAGCGGGTCCAGAAGGGGCTGACGAAGCGCCGCTCGGGATCGAGCCGCAGCTTCATGCGCGCGAAGTCCCGGGCGCGCGGATAGGCCGCCTCGAACTGCTCGAGCGTCGCGTGCGGGCGGTATGGCAGGTAGTAGCTGCCGCCGAGCGCCAGCGTGCCGTCGATCAGCGCGCGCGTGAGGCGCGCCATGTCGGCCTCGGCCCGCGCGGTCTTCTCCTGGCTGAACAGCATCACCGCCGCGACGCGGGGCTCGGGCGCATAGGCGAGCCAGCTCTCGGTATCGGCCTCCACCCAGCGCAGGGTGATGTTCAAGAGCTCCTGGTAGCTCTCCGGGATCACCGCCTGACAGAGCCGGACGAAATCGGGGAAGGCCTCGGGCGGCACGAAATACTCGTGCAGGATGTCGGTCCGCCGCAGATCACCATCGTCGAGCGTCGCCACCGGCTCGTCGAGCAGCGCGTTGCGCGTGACCTCGCCCGCGATCGCGGGGCCGGGGCCGGTCTCGAGCCACCAACGCGCCCGGCGTGCGCCCTCGTTGCCGAGCTGCGCCCGGAACGCGTGCCGCGAGAGCCGGGACATGAAACCCGAGCCGTTGGCCTGCGGCAGGTCGGCCTGTTCCTCGGTCGGGCGGTAGGTGACCAGCAGCCCGTCCTCGAAGAAGGCGTCGCGGCTGACATCGAGGCGGCCATAGGCCATCTCGACACCCGGCTCCGCCACCTCATCCCGTAAACGGGTGCCTAAAGCCGCGCCCGGCATCCGCGCGAAGCTCGGCGCAAGCCGCCGGTTCGGCACCATGCGCAGCTCCATCTCGGTGATGACGCCCATCAGCCCGTAGCCGCCCATCATCGCCGCGAAGGTCTCGGGGTTCTCGTCGCGCGCGCAGCGGATCGGCCGCGCCTCGGCGTCGAGCATCTCGAAGGAGAGCACCGTCGAGCCCGCCGGCGGGCGCGGCGCGGCCCAGCCATGGGCGTTCACGCAGAAGGTCGATGCGACGGTGAAGTCGTGGTTGGACTGCATGACCTCGGGCGAAAAGCCGAGCGGGTCGAGCTTGTCGATCACCTGCCACCAGCGCGCGCCGGCGGAGGCCCGGTAGGTGCCCGCCTTCGGGTCCACCTCGACCTCGCCCCGGTCCAGCGTCAGCACCACCCCGTCCTCCGAGAGCGATTGCGCGCCCATCGAGTGCCGCGCGCCGCTCGCGATCAACGGACGGTGCGCCTTCCTCGCGCCGTTGATCTCGAGGCCGATGCGGTTCAGGTCGAGCCGCGCATGATGGCCATCGATCTCGATCTGGCGGTGGATGCGGGTGGCCGAGAGCTCGCTCGCATCGTCGAGCACCTCGCCCTCGGGCGCCACGATGAGCTGCGGCGGCTGTCCGGCGGGCGGGCGCGAGACCAGCGCGCCGATCGCGGCCCCCGCGCCGAGAAGCGCCGAGCGCCGGGTCCAGGGCCCGAGCGCCATTGCTACCGCCCGTTCTTCAGGCGGCGGCGCAGGATGAGCCAGCCCACCACGAGGGCGGCCTTCAAGGCGAGGAGCGCGATGAACAGGATGTGCATGGTTACATATAGGCAGGCATTTCGCCTGCCCCCTCTCTGTGTTAGAGTGAATTCAATAGCTCGAAAATAGGCGTTCCGGCTTCTTGCGCCCGCCTGATGCTTTCCTCATTCAGCCAAGTCGGTGCAATCCGCCTGCCGGGGTTCTCCCTGCAAAGTCGAACCATGCGATGAATTTCCGCGACACCCCTGTCTTCGCGCACCATCTTTAGATTGAATGTGCTCTGAGCAATTCTTAGGGCGCGGCACTTCAGGAGATCAATGTCCGCTTCCACGACATACCAATCCTCCGGTGCATCTCCGGCTTCGATTGCGCTCTCATTGAGTTGGCGACCCTCGCCGGAGCTGTAGCCGGGGTGCTCCGTCCATGGTGTAGCGCCGATTTCGTTCGGATTGAAGCCGATCGCCATTCTGCGCATGGCAATGGCGTCGGTGACTTCCGGCGGCAGTAGCGTTGTTTGGCATTTTGCGGGGTCATTATCTTTGGCCCTGTGCGAGACGATCCTGATTGACTGCGGTACTTTGATGTCACGCGTAAGCCAAACCAATGGGGGAAAATCCTTCATTTCCCTCCTGTGCGCGGCATTGCTGTATATCCAGCCGACTTCGGGGTGAAACGCTGGCGGCATGCGGCCTTCGACTTTGATGTGCCCACTCGTCCACAACTGGGCGGTTCGCAGGCTAGAGGTGTGATGCCAAACGAAGTTCGACTGCGCAGCTGCGTTGGCCTTAGCCTGTCCCATTTCTATCTCCAGGGTTTAATCATTCGCAAATTATGAGGTGCTCTCGGAGCACTGTTGCTAAGCGACTTACTTCGGCGCCCGGGTAGATCCCGGAGGTCGACAGGGCATTGAGTTCGACGAGGCGCGGGCGGCCGCCGGTCTCCTCGGCGAAATCCGCCACGACCGGGTTGCACCAGCCCTCGAGCCGCATGGCGACCTCGCGGGCGAGATCCATCAGCCCGTCGGGCATTTCCCCTGCCGCGGCGCCGGTGAAGCTGTAGGGGGCGTGGGTGACGACCCCGCCATCGGCGAGCCAGAAGCGCCACTCGACCGGCCCGATCTCGCGGCCCCTGTCGACGACGACCAGCTCGTCGCCATGCAGCTTGTGGATCTGCCGCAGCGCGTTCACCTCCGTCTCGAAATCCTCGGCCGAGACCGGCGTGCCGGCGAAGGTCTTCATGGCGCTGTCGGGCCGGAGGAAGAACGCGTCGCCGAAGAGCGCCTCGAGCTGGCGGCGGCGGTTGGCGAGCTGGCCGAAGGGCAGCAGGATGAAGCCCCGGTTCAACTGCATCTCGGCGGGCAGGATGCCACTCCAGCACTGCACGCGCAGCCGGTCCTCGTCGAGGAATAGGCCACGCTCGAGCTCTGGACAGGCGCGCCTGATATAGCGCGCAGCATCGAGGGATACGAAGCAGGCGACACTCGAAATGGGCTCGCCCGCCCGCGGCCCAAGGCTGCGCTCGATGCTTCGGAGCTGCGCGCGCCAGTCGCCCGAGGCGGTAAAGCGGAGGACCTCGCACCCGGCGGCGAGGAAGCCTTCCGCCGCCCGCGCGCCGCGGCAGATCACGTCCTGCAGCAACACGGTCAGCGGCCCGGCGCCGGTGGTCGTCACAGCGCGGGCTCGTCGGACGCGCCGGGGCCGCCCATCTCGACGGCGAGCCTCGGCGCCTGGCTGTCAAGCACGCGGCAAGGGTCGAAGCCCGTGTCCTGGTGCGGGTAGCCGCGGGCGTTCGCGAGGAAGGCCACGGGTCCATGGGCACCGTCGAGACGCAGCTCGATGTTGTGGTGCGTATGCCCGGAGATCCAGGCGCTCACCGCATGCGGCTCGATCTCGGGCCAGAGGTCCGAGGCATAGGCAGCGCTGATCGGATCTCGCTTGGCGCGCAGGATCTTGTGGACCAGATCGACGACCGGGACGTGATGGGTCATCACCACCGTCGGGCCGTCATGCGGCTCGGCCAGCTCGGCCAAGAGGAACGCTTTCTCGCGCCAGTGCATCTCGGTCGTGTCCTGCGGGATCATCTTGCGCCAGATCCCGCGCCGCTCGTCGTGCCAGCCGATCTTGCGGTAGTCGTTCATGTTCGACTGCGCGACCATCGACGACATGATCGGGTCGCGCCAGAGCGCCATGTCGGTCCACAGCGTGCAGCCGAGCACGCGGGTGTCGCCGATGATCCGGGACGAAGCCCGCATGACCTCGATGTCGACGCCCCTGCCCCGCGCCTCCGCGACGCGCTCGATCTCGGCCTTCAGATGCTTCTGGTAGTTCTTCGAGCCGTAGGGCTCGTGGTTGCCGGGCACCGCGAGCACCGGCACGCGCCAGGCGTCCCAGACCTCCTCGAGGAAGTCCACATGGCGGCCCTTCACGTCGGTATCGCCCGCGACGAGGATCGCATCGATCTCGCCCTCGATGTCCTCGGGCTTCGGGAAGTCGAAGGGCTCGAACTCGTTGTGCAGATCGGACCAGTGCAGGAAGCGCGCCATCAGCAGAACTCCGGCTCGGCAGCCCGGTCGATCTCGACCCGCACCCGTTCGACACCGGCCCGGATCTCTTCGAGCAGGGCCTTGTCGCGCGCGGAGCGCACGAGGGGCATTCCCGTCGAAAGCCGTTCGCCGAGGCCCTTCAGATAGGCGATGGTGCCTTCGCGGAAGGCCGCGTCATCCGTGCCCCGCAGTGCCGCCGCTTCGAGGCGCAGCGCCGCGGTGTTGAGGCGGGACACCTCCGGGTCGGCGAAGTCCGCGAGATCGAGCATGATCAGCTCGTTGCCGCAGGTGCCCGGCTGGTGCCGGCGCGTGGTCATGATCAGTCGCGTGGCCTGACCGAGGCTCGGCAGGCAGGTATCCGGCAAGGCGTGGCATTCGCTGAGCCAGACCGCGGAGGCGAACTCCGGATCGGTCCCGGTCTGGACCGCATCATGCGCGAGGATCGCGAGATCCAGCGCGGGATTGTAGGGGAGGCCGAGGCGCGCGGCATGGGCGTAGAGCACACCGACATGGGCAAAGCCGTGATAGGTCCGGCCCCGGGGGAAATCGTAGGCGGTCTCGGCGGCACGCCATAGATCGGTGCCTTCGAGCCTGGTCCACGGCGTGACGGCGCGGCTCACGGCTCGAGCCCCTCGTCGGGCGCGGCGTCAGGCTCATCGGGCACCTGGCGGGGGTCCTCCGTGATCGCGCGATCCGTGACGGCGCGCGTGCGCAGATCCTGCTCGCTGCCGAAGATCGTGTCGCCGGCCCGGGCCTTCTCCGCGGCCTCCTCGGCCGTCTCGGCCTCGACCTGCGCGGCCTTCTCGATCACCACGGTCTCGTCGTATCGGACATCAAAGATCGGCATAGGGTCATCTCCTCCCATTCGTGCTTCATCATATTTTTTCGCAACACCATCGGCAAGCGAGAAGAGCCGATCAACCCTGCCCCGCACCGCCTCGGTCACGACGACCGGCTGCGCCGGCGCGCTGCGGCGGACGGGTGCGACGGGCTGGGCCGCCCAGTCGAGCGCCAGCGCGTTCTGCTCGGCGATGGTCCAGGGTGCCTTCAGCCGCAGCCCTTGGGGCGTCGTCTCGTAGGCATCGCGGACAGCGTCCGGCACCTCGAGATGCTCGGCCAGCGCGCGCTCGACGAGACGCCGATGCGCGCCGAGCCGCGCCCGGAAGCCGTCTTCGCTGTAGCTCGTGGGCTTCAGGATGAGGTCCGGCCCCGCCGTGGCACGCGCCACGATCTCGGCGCCGATGCCGCGGCCGCGGTGCTCGGAGAAGACGACGGGCAGCCCGCAATGAACGCCGGCCAGCCGCTCGCCGGTCGCCGCGTCCTCGACGAGCATGCCCCGCACGCGCCCCTTCTTCTCGATCAGGATCACCAGGTCGGGCCGGTAGGACCATTCGACCGGGGCGTAGCGGCCCTTCTTCGCCGCACGGATCTTGGCCTCGCTGTTCTCGATCGCGTTCCGGCGGAAAGCGGTGAGATCGCCATCGAGATGGACGACGTGAGGACCGATGAACTCCTGCAACGTCATTTCCCATGGCATCGCGCGGCGCGGCTGGCTCATCTCGTCACCTCCATCGGGTCTGGTGGAGATTTTCGCATGGCTGGACGAAAACGTCATCCGAGGCCCGTTCCGGGCCGGAAGGCGTGGATATGGCAACCGAGAACGAGTGTCGCCTCTATGGTCATGGGCTGTGCCATGTGCATGCGATGGCCGCGGTCAGGCTGCATGGCGGGGGCTTCCTGATCGTGACGGATCCAGAGGAGGTCTTCTGGTCCCATCCGGAAGACGCCGATCTCGACCAGGTCGCCGTGATCCATGTCTACAGCGTCCATGACACGCCGGCAGGCCCGGTCGCGCGGGATGTCTTCGGCGATCGCCCCCTCGAGGCCGCCGCCGAGGAGGCGCGCGAGCGATACGACTGCTTCGTCGTGGACACCGATCTGACCTCGGACCTCGACGATCTCATGGATCTGGTGGATGTCGAGGGCACGGAGGAAAAGCCTCTCTTGGCCATTACCGACGAGCAGATAACCGAGGCGCTGGAGCTCGACAGCGTGATGGCGCCGGTGGCCCATCCCGCTCCCATGATCGATGTCGATCCCGCGCCCTTCTGAAGGCGGGCGCGTCCCATCAGGCCACGAGCTGATCGAAACACTCGGCGAGGCGCTTCACATCCATCCCCTCGAGAAAGGGCGTCGTCGACACCGCGCCCAGGTCGACGAGCCGCGGATGGCCCATCTCGTCCATGACGATGTCCGCGACCGCGGGAGAGAGCGCGCCGCCGAGCATGCCCGCCAGCTCGAGTGCGAAGCTCTCCATCCGGGGGGGCGGGCTGTCGGCGCCGTAGCGCGCCACGCGCGGAGCCCGGGTCACGATCTCCCCGGCCTTGAGCCAGAACCGCCAGTCATGCCAGTCGATCTCCCGCGCGGCATCGACGATCACGAGCATCCCCGACGACACGCGGTTGAGGCTCGTGAGCGCCGTCAGTTCGAGATCAAGGTCATCGAGGGCGATCGGAAGGCCGGAGAACTCCCCCTCGGCGCTGTCGGGGCGCAGGAAGATCCGGTCCCCGAAGAGACCGCGCAGCTGGTCGACGCGCTTGTGCAGCGTGCCGATCGGCAGGATGACGAAGCTGCGATTGAGGCGCATGTAATCCGGCAGGAGGTCGCTCCACCTGTGAAAGCAGAGCGCCTGTGCCTCGTGAAAGAGCCCCGCCGCCAGGAAGGGCCTCTCGCTCTCGATGAAGCGCGCGACAGGGCGCGAGACCAGGCAGGCCACGCGCCGTCGATCGGCGGGCCGATCGTCATCCTCCGGGGCCACGCGGGTCTCGAACTCCGACAGGTAGCCGCGCCAGTCGCCATGCCCTTCGAAGGTCTCGACCTCGTATCCCAAAGCGCGCAAGGCGGCCGCGCCATCCTCGTCGCGGCACAGCCTTTCCTCGATCAGGAAGATGGGCGGCATGTCGATCCGGTCCGTCACGGGCAATCCCCCAGTGGACCGGCGGCCGAAGCCGCCGCACCCACGGTCAGAAGTTGAAGCTGACGGCGAAGTCGAAGCCGCTGTCGTCGTAGAAGTCGGCGGTCGAATCCGTGTCTGAGTAGCCGATCCGCACCGAGGCGCGCTTCGTGATCGGACGGCTCACCGATGCGCTCCAGGTCTCGTCGCTGCGCGGCTCGCCGAGGAACAGGCCCCCCTCGCTTTCGCGCCAGCCGGCACGGAAGCTGGTGGGCTGGTCGAGCACGATGGCGGTGATGCCGGCATCGACCGATTTCGTCGTGACGTGCCGCCCCTCGACTTCCTCGCCGAAGCTCGCGCGCAGATTGGTGGCGAAGCCCTGCTTCCACGCGGAGGTCACCCCGAAGCTCAGCGTCTGCTGGTCGTAGTCGCCGCTCTCGGTGAAGTTGCGGTTCACGCCGGTGCCGATACGCGCCTCATGCAGGCCGGGTCCGGCGGAGAAGAGGCGGATGTAGTCGGCGGAGACGAAGGCCAGCGCGCCCTCGCCCAGCTCGTAGCGATCGATCGATGCGCCGCCGCAGCTCTGGACGTGGTTGGCGAAATCGATCCGGTGCGAGACGCAAGCCTGCCCGTTCGCGCCGATCTTGCTGAGGTCGTTGCCCGGCGACACACCGGCCCAGGCGCCGAGATCGACGTCGAGGGCGGTCTTGTGCCCAAGCGCGACGCGGGTGTCCGAGCCCACCTCGGCACCGATCAGCAGGCCCTCCTTGGCCACCTGGTCCTCATCGATGCGGAACTCGAGGCCCAACGCCGTGAAGCTGTCGTTCTTCATCCCGCCATTGAGGTTGTCGTCATAGCGCAGGATGGGATCGACATCGAAGCGCTGGTGGACGATCGTGCCCGGTGCTGCGCCCTCCTGCCCCATCGCGCGGGCAAGACCATAAGCCTCTCGCAGCGCGCCCAGCGACATGCCGGGGCGCGTCAGCGCGAAGAGCGCAAGGCGCTCGGAGCCGGCAAGACGGACACCGTCGAACGTCCGGTTGGGTTCGGCGGTCGCCCCCGCAGCCAGGGTGGCGGTCAAGGCGGTGGCAAGGAGCAGGGTCGACTTCACGGTGACGTCCTCATCTGTGTTGATCGTTTTTCGCACATTGCGTTTCGTGGCGCAACATATTCTTTTTCGCTTATCAGTTTTAGGGGGTAACTGTCGCATGCCGGTCAGGGACCGGACAGGAGGGCGGTTATCCACACTTTCCGAAGACCGGAAGCTATCCTGCCGGACGCGTTGGTGGTAAAGATTTTCGCATATCTTGCAGATGTTGCCCGGAAAGGCCAGTCATGACCCACCTCGTTACCAAAATTGCTCTCCTTGCCGCCGTGGCCGGGCTCGCCGCGTGCGACAATCTCCGCGACGGCGGATCGTCGAGCCGCGAATTGACCACCCTGCCCGACAGCGCCACCGCGAGCGACGACTTCCTGCGTGAGTTCGCCGTGAAGGGCGGGGCCAAGATCGGGTATTCCGGCGGCCTCGTCAGCCATATCAATGCCTACCGCAACGAGGCCGGCGAAGACATCTTCGTGACCTTCCTGGGCGGTGAAGATGGCGCTGGCGTTCTCGAGGTGCGGGAGCTCTCGGGCGATGGCAAGGCTCGTCAGGTCGCAATGGGCGAGGCGGTCGATGCCGCGCCGGAAGCTACCTATACCGGCGTCGTGCTGTCCTCGCACCAGGTGAAAGGCGGCGAGGTCGTGGACGATCGCGGCTTCATCCAAGTGATGGTCGATACGGATACCGGCGCCGCGAACCTCGAAGGGATCGCCTACAGCTCGTCGAACAGCGATGACAGCTTCCTGACCTTCGAGGGCGAGGGTGCCTTCACCGGCTCCGAGTTCTCCGCCGGCGACGTGGTCTACAAGCTGAACACCCCCGAGGGCGCGCTCGGCATCGAAGCGACGGGTTCGGTCGATGGCCGCCTCGTCCGGAACGGCGAGACCCCCGCCCTCGTGGGCGACGTCAATGGCCGCGGCGACATGCGCGTGACCGGCTCCTTCATCGCCGAGGGAGGGGCGAAGTAATCAGCAGAGGCGTGGGGCAGGTCTTGCCCCACGCTCGCTGAGGCGTTCGAGCCACACGCATGGCACAACCTTGGGCTAAATGATCCCCGGAGTGGATCTCCCCGAGCGACAGCAGGCAAGGATCGCACAGCCCGAGCTTCACGCCCGAGAAACTCGTATCGGAAAAAGTTTTTCGCAACGCACGTTTTCGGGTTGCACGGAGCACCGACCCGGTTTATATCTTTTTTCGCAAACTGCATTCAGCCGCAGGAGAGATCCCGATGACCAAGACCCGCGCCCTGTCCCTGCTCACCGCGCTCGCCGCGACCACCTTCCTCACTGCCTGCGGCGGTGGTGGCAGCATTTCGGGCTCCGTCGATCCCGATGCTCCGAATGTCCCCGGGACGCCCGGTGTCGTGGCCGATGCTCCGAAGAGCGTGAAGACTGCGGATCTGGTGGCTTTCGCCCAGGCCAACGGCGACGGCGAAGTCTATGCCCGCAACGAGGATCTCACCAGCTTCGGCGGGGAGTTCGAGATCGACGGCAAGGCCGCTCAGGTCGGCTATGTGTCGGCCGAGGGCAGCGCTGACGGTGTCGTGGCTCTGATGCGCGACGGCGAAGCGACCGACTTCCGGATCTACACCCCTTCCGGGGCCGCGGACCAGGCCGTTTCGGGCTTCTACGACGGTGGCATGACCGTCGAGTATCAGACACCCGGCTCCACCGAGCGTCAGATGGCTGAAGGCCGGTTCGGCTTCGAGGCCGACGCTCGCTCCGGCGAGGTCTTCGCCGGCGGCATGGCGAATGGCGACATGCATTCGGTCGAGGTCTACGCCGATGGCCGGATCAAGGGCGGCACCTTCAGCGGTCAGGACGTGGTCACCGTCCTGCGTGAGAGCGCGACCGGGAGCCTGGTGGCCGATAACGAGCGGGGCCAGCTGAACGGCAGGCTGGTCAACACCGGGAACAGCTTGGCCGGTTTCGGAACGATCACCGCCGACAACGGCCAGGGGTTCACCGTGAACGGCGGCTTCGCCACCACGCTGCAGCCGGAATAAGGCGCGCGACAGCGAATGGCTCAGGGGCGGCCTTCGGGCCGCCCCTTCTGCATCGTGCTCAGTGCAGCCGCAGGCCGCTCGACTCGAACGTCATCTTCATCTTGCGCCACTGCTCGTATTTGCCGATCGGGAGACTGTAGCCATCCCGCTGACATCTCAGGATGGCGCGGCGCGCCGCAGCCATGGGCGGAGATCGCCGGCGCCTCGAACGCCAATGCCCCCTGGCCGACCGTGACCAGCACCCCTATGGCCAGCAATTCCAGCATGCGCCCCTCCTCTACGCCCCGGCCATTCGTGGCCTTATGCTCTCCCGCGCGCAACCCGGACCGGACGCACCTTCGCCCTGAATTTTGCGAAAATAGATTGTGATAGGCGGGCTCAGCCGTTAGAGTGGTCGCCAGGCGCAGGATCTATGTACTGCGCCTGGCTATGAGACGGGGTGAACCGGCGATACCCGACCACTGCAAGATTGGCGTCGTGCCAGGGGTTGGGTGTCGACCGGTGGTCAGTCGAAGGCGCAGGCCTCCTGATCCAGCTCGACGTCATCCTCCCCATCCTCGAAGAGCGCATGGAGCTTCGCCACATGCTCGCTGACCGCGTAGTCGGCATGCCGCTCCGGCTCCAACTCGGCGGCCGCGGCGATCGCGGCGAAGAGGTCGCGATGGCTCGCCGCGTAGAGGCCGGACTCGGCGATCGGGTTGAGCTCGATGACCACCGGCGTCCCGTCCGGCTTCAGCGCGCAGTCGACGACGTAATGCGCCATCTCCGGCGCCTCCTCCGCGAGCGCCGCGACGAAGCGTTCGGCGTGCTGGCGCAGGGCCGACGCCTCGCTCGGGTGGACACCGATGCGGCCATGGTTGCGATGCGGCTCCGAGCGGGCGGGGAAGCGCAGCCCCTCCCCGTTCTGGATCGGCGTGTCGCTCTCGATGCACCCCGACCCGGTCACGATCTGCGCGTTGATGACGAAGAACCGTGTCTCGTGGCGCATCTCGACGTGCTCCTGCACGAGGATCGCGTCCCGGTCGCCCTCGCGCGCCGCCGAAAGGTAGCCCGTCTCGGCAATGAAGAGGGATTTCGCCTGCTCCGGCGTGCAGCCGGCAGGCACGTCCAGCCGGAACGGCGCCTCGCTCTTGGCGGGCCAGACCACCTTCACGAAACAGCGGCCCCCGGCGAAGCCGCGGATCGCCTCGGCCACGTCGCCACCCGATCCGGTGCGGGCAAGCGTGTTCGCCTCCCTGAGCCGCGCGCTTTCGCCCGGCACGTCGGCGAGCACCGCCTGGCGACCGGCGAAGGCATGGAAGGTCTCCGTCTCGGCATAGTGGTTGGCGAGGTCGTTGCAGGCGGAGGGCCAGCCGAGGTTGAGCCAGTCGGCGTTGCGCGGATCGCTCTGCAACGTGCGGCCGATCAGCATGTCGCGGCAAGGCCGCCCCTCGATGACCAGCTCCGGCGCGTTCACCGCCTTGGACAAGCTCTGCCGTGGCAGGATCTTCACCTCGAGCCCCGCCCGCAGCGCGGCCTCGAGCATGACGGCCGCCTCGGTCCAGTCCTCGTAATCGACCCCCATCTCGGGGCGATGGGCGACCTCGCGGCCGAGGCGTTCGGACAGGTAGGCATGCAGCGCCTCATCGCGCCGGCAGCGCGGTGCGGGCGCCGCGTAGAGGTCGCCGCAAGGGCGGAAAAGGACGGCCATCGAGATCTCCATTCTGGCTGCGGCGGCGCCGCGTGAGGTCAATCTGCCAGCGGTGTGCGAAAAACCGATCCCGGTGGCTGGCCGCGGCGCGCACGCCGCGACCCATGTTCGAACCGGCTCAGGCCCGGCCGAGCGCGGCCTGGAACTCGCGCCATTCCCGCGCGCCCATGCCCGAGCTTTCCTGATCGACGGCCTCCCCGGCGAGGATCCTCTGGAGGCAGGCCATCGCCGGGCCCGAGAAGCTGACGGCATTGAGCCGATAGTCCTCGAAGGCGCGGTAGGCGGCAGGCACCCAGTCCTGCACCATCCTGCAGATCGCATCGGCATAGACGCGGATCTCATGCTGTGCATGAGCATCGGCCCGTAACCGCAGGAAATGAAACAGGTTATGGAGATCGACCTTCCAATACCACTCGGTGTAGATGTTCACGGGCAGGTTCATGCGCGCGAGCTCGCGGGCGAGGCCCTGCTGGCCATCATCCGAGATCATCGCCTCGTAGTGGTCGTAGGCGCGCATGGAATCCTCGCGCAGCCAGTCGAGGACGCGCTGCGCCTCATCTCCCGACAGGGCCTCGGCCCGGCCCTGATTGTTCGTGGTCGACTGGGCTGCCAGGTCCTCGGGCCGCGGGATGTAGAACTCGCGGTTCAGGATCGAGTAGCGCGCCGAGTATTCGTTGACGTTTGCGGTGCGGTGGCGGATCCACTGCCGCGCCACGAAGACGGGCAGCTTCACATGCAGCTTCAGCTCGCACATCTCGAACGGCGTCGAATGCCAGTGCCGCATCAGGTAGCGGACCAGCCCTTCGTCGTTCTGCACCGACTTGGTGCCGCGCCCGTAGCTGACCCGCGCCGCCTGGCAGATCGCGGCATCGTCGCCCATGTAGTCGACCATGCGGACCAGGCCGTGGTCGAGCACCGGGTGTGGGACGTAGAGATGCTTCTCGGCGCCGGGCGCGGTGGCCCGCAGCGTCTGGCTCGGGCTGGCGCGCAGGTCGTCGATCTCCGCGCGTTGGGCAGCGGTCAGGTGGTCGTTCATCGAGGTCTCCAGGGAAAGGGGCGCGAAGCGCGCGCCGTCAGTAGATGTGGCGGATGCGGGCCGCAATGGCGTCGTCCATCTGCCGGACGAGCTTCAGGACGGCCAGGTAATCCTCGGGCGCGAGGCCGAGGTCCTTGCAGACCTCTTGCCCGATGCGGTCGCGCAGGCCGCAGATCATGTCGCGGATCTCATGGCCGGCAGGGGTGAGGCGGAAGCTTCGGGCCGAGCCGCGCTCGCCGGTCCGACGGCTCACGAGAAAGCCGCTCTCCGCGAGACGGGTGAGATTGTAGGCCGCGTCGGAGCCGATCCAGATCTTGTCGCGCCGCGCCTGCGACGAGGTGACCTCCCGATCCCCGATGCGGTAGAGCAGCACCGCCTGCGCCGGGCCGATGCCGTCGATGTCCAGGCGGGTTAGCTCGTCCTTGACGAGATCGAGGACGTTGCCGCGCATGAGGTCGAAGACCGTCACGAGGTCGGTGTTCGCTATCCCCTGCGCTTCGGGGCTGCCGCCCCGGTCAGGAATAGACATACCAGGCCATTCCGGGCACCCCGATCTCGAGCAGCTGCAACACCCACGCAGCCGCCACGGCGGCCAGGAACATCCCGATGAGCAGGAGAGCCCGCTTGCGGGCATGAGCGACCTGGGCCCCGGCGCGGCGCGCTGCTGCCTTGTGCGCCTTCTTCAGAACGCCCATCTGTTCCCTCGCCTCGATCATTCCAGGTTCCACAATAGTTTGCGAAAAAAAATCAGGCAAGTGCTATCGCGTCGGGCGACGGGGGTGTAATGTGGGAAAAAGTTTCTGCACACGGAATGCAAGATGACGGACGAGACTGACCACAGCCCCGAAAGCACCACCATGCGCTATGGTCGTGCGGGCATCCAACGCTACGAGGTTGGCACCCGCGGCCGCCCAGCCCGGTCGCCGCGTGAGGCCGCCATCCGCACGCTGCGTCTCAAGGCGTTCGGGCGCGTGATGCGCGATATGCGTGAGGCTGCCGGCCTGAACGTCGCCGAGGCGGCGGAGATCGCGCGCCTGTCGAGCCCGCGCAAGCTGTCGCAATACGAAGGCTCCTGCTATCCGCCCGGCGAAGCGCAGATCCGTCTCGCCTCGACCTATGGCTGCACGAGCTACGACATGGCCACCACCGTGCTGCGCCACTCCGATCCGGACATGTATCTGGCGATCGTGGGCCAGCCCGGCTTCATGCCGGAGGAAGACGAGATCGAGGCCATGATCGCCGAAATGAAGCGCAATGCGAAAAAGGACAAGTAACCCGATGAAGAGCACAGCCATCCTCGCGGCCCTCGGCGCACTCGGCATGGCCGGAAGCGCCTTGGCGCAGACCGTCCCTGATGCCATCGCGGATCTTCCAGGCGTCACATCGATCGGCGAGCTTGCCGGCCTGCAGGCCTGGAGCGCCGAGAACACCCAGTATCTCTGGCTGGAAGGCCCGGATGGCGAGCTGATCGCCGGGTTCGTCTTCGATCGCTCCGGCACCGACATCGGCGCCGAGGCGGCCGGCGTCCAGCCGACGGAGTTCGCCGTCATGACCGGCGCAGTCAGCCCCGAAGAGGCTGCGGCGGGCGTTTCCGCCACCCTCGCCGTGAAGCCCGAGGACATCGGCATCGAGGTGCCGAAGGAGGCCGAGGCGGAAACGTCCGACGAGGTCGCGAAGGAGGCGCCCGCCGCCATTCGGACCAACGAGAAGGGCGAGACGGAGATCATCCTGCCCTCCGAGGCCTTCGACGTGGCCCAGGAGATGCTCACGGATCTGCCGGAAGCCGAGCGTGCTGAATTGCTGATGGCGCTCGTGACCGCCCTGCGTCCGGTCGAAACCGAAGAGGAGTTCGTCGAGGCGCTGCAGGCCTGGCAGGCGGATGTCTACGCCACCATCGAGGGCATGAGCCCCGCCTCGGCCGCCGATGACGCCGCGGCGACCGATGAACAGGCAGCGCCGGAAGCCGAAGCCGAGACCCCGGCCGAGCCCGCGACGATCGAGGAGGATGCCGCGGAAGCCGCGCCGTCCGCTACCGAGGATGCGCAGGTCGTCCCCGCCTCCGCCGAATCCGACACCGCCGATGCGGAGGAGTTCTTCCGCGAGACCCGCGAGGACACGACATGGTTCGCCGTGGGCGATGCGGACGCGCCGGTCGTCTACGCCTATATCGACCCCACCTGCCCGTTCTGCGCGCGCGCGATCGACGGAATGCGGGCCCAGGTCGAGAACGGCGAGCTGCAGCTGCGGGTGATCCTGGCGCCGCTCGTTTCGGCGCGCGCGCCGGAGGTGATCGCCGGCATCCTGCTGCATGACGATCCCGTGGAGGGGTTCCTCGAGCACGAGACCTCGGTGCGCAAGCACACCACCTCGCCGATCAAGCCGCGCACGTTCGAGGAGCTGCCCGCGCAGGTGTCGAGCGGCATCCGCAAGAACTACGAGACCGTGCTCAAGAACCGCGTTCCGGGCGTCCCGTTCTTCGCCTTCGCGACCGAGAGCGGCCCACAATTCGTGTCGGGCGTTCCGAAGAAGGGCGACTTCGACGCCGCCCTGACCGAAGCGAACTGAGGCAGGCGGCGCCCCCACGGGGCGCCGCATCTTTCCGACCCGCCTGAACCCGGTGCGCTGGCAAATGAAGCCCGGCGCGGGTCAGGCCCGGACGTGGGGCCCTTCGGGGCTGTCAGAGCTGGAGCCACGCAAAAGAAAGACAGCCCGCATGCTCGGCAATGCGTCACGAGGAACCGAGACCATGAAGCCCGCCCCGGTCGCCCGGTGGCGGGCTTTTTCGTGCTCGCGGGTTCAGATCTCCGGTGCTTGGGGCGGCTCGGGCCGCAGCGCAGCCTGCATCTCCCGCAGCGCGGCACGGTGTGCTCCCACGCCTGCCCGGCTGTAGCCCGGCTTGTCGCTCTCCCACTCGGGCAGCGACCCGTCGAGGATCAGCCGCTCGATCACCAGCTGCCGGCCGATGCCCTGCCCCCGGTATCGCTCGCTGACGCCCAGGTCGTGGCCGATATAGGCCCCGGCGATCAGCCGTGCCGTGCAGTCGAAGGCCAGCACCCCGCAGCTGCCGCCCTCCTCGCCGCCGGTGAGGGGCAGGTAGATGACGCCCTGCCGGTCATGGTGGCTGTTGAAGATGCGCTTGAGCTCGGCGCGCCGCGGCAGAAGCTCGTCGCGAGACAGTGCCTCGTCGACGTAGAACTCCTTGAGGATGATGTTGGTGGGCTTGCCGAAGACATCGTCGATCGCCAGCCGGTGCGGATCCCCCTCGGGCCCGACGAGGATCGTCGTCTCATCGAGGCTCGCGACCAGATCGGCAAACGGCGCGAGCCGCGCCGCCAGGCCGGTCATCTCAGCCGATCGCCATGTCGTAGTCCGGCTCTTCGGCGCGAAGGTCGATCCCGATCGAGCGCAGCATCTCGTCGAAGCGCTCGGCCATGTCCGCCTTGCAGGAGCCCGAATTGTCGAAATCGGCGTCCGGCACGATCTCACGCACCGCGGCGTCGGTCTTCAGCCCGGAGATCTCGACGCCCTCGCGGTTGATGCGCACGACCGCACCGCCCGCCTTTCGCAGCGCGTCGACCTCGTAGACGATGGACTCGACGACATAGCGGCCGCCCTCGCCCGAATTCTTCACCCGCTCGAGCTCACGACCCAACGTCCAGTCCGGGCCGAGATCGACGCCCATGAAGTAGCCGAACCGCTCCATGTAGTAGCGCGGCGTCTGCTCGTCCGGCAGATACGGGCTGGGCTTGTCCTTCAGGTCGCCATCCGTCATCCGGCGCGCCTCGTCCTCGGTCGCGCCGATATGGGTGAAGTAGGCCCGGCAGGCCACCTTGCCGCCCTCGAACGGGTGCATCCGCTGGAAGCCGTGGTTCTGGACAAGGTGGTCGGCAACGCTCGATTTGCCGACCTGACGGAAGCCCGTGAGCCCGATGATGATGGGAGTGGTCATGTTGTTTGCTCGCTCTGTGTCAGGCGTTGAGGCCAGGGGTGTCGTCATCCGCCTCGCGCCGCGGCGCGATGGGGGCATAGGGACGATGCTTGAACATGATCTTTCGCATGTCGTTCTCATCGGCCTGACGCATGATGATGTCGTCGATGTTCGGCGGCGCCGGGGGGAACATGCCGCTCTTGATGACGAGGTTCGGGTCGAGCTTGCGCGCCTCGAATTCCTCGACGGCATAGCTGCGAAGCTGGTCGCTGAACGCCTGGGACGCGGCGGCGATCGGGCCGAGGCCCTCGGCCGACCGGGGCACGAAGAAGCGCGAGGTGTCGATCTTCTGCCGATCGAAGCCGAGCTGGTCGATGTGATCGCGCGCCGGGGTCGTCGCTTGGCTGACGGCCTGCTGGATCCCCTCGATCAGGCGTGGATCGACCTTGCCTTCGAGCATGCGCTCGGCCTGGTCCCCGCTCAGCGAGAGATTGATCTGGATGTTGGTCACGTTGACGGGCTGGTCCTTCTTCGGCTCGCCGGTCGTGTCGCTCGGGTCGGCTTCGATGCCCGCCTTCTTGAAGGTCTTGCGATACATCGTTCGCAGCAGCTTGAACGACTCCCACGCCCCGCTGAGGCCGATGAGGGCGCTGCCGATGCCGCTGACGACCTTGCCCGCGGCGCTGTCGAAGAAGTTCCGGCCGGTGCTGATGGCATAGGAGGCGAAGGCCTTCGACTTCTCGATGCTCGACTTGAAGACGTCCTGCGCTTCGTCCACCCGATCGCCCAGCCAGCTGCGCATCTCGGTGAGCATCTCGCGCGACTGGTGTGCGAGCTCCACGCCATGGAGCTTCGCCTCGGCCTCGAGGCCGACGCCGACGGTCGCGGTATAGTCCCCGGCGCCGGTCAGGAACCAGTCCACGGTGTTGAAGGACGAGGTCTCCGGCATCCAGGTGAACAGGCAGTAGAGCCCGTCGCTGAGATATGGCAGGGCCTCCGGCAGCGTGCTGCCGAGCGACAGGGAGGCAGCCGCGCCCCCGGCCAGGAACGCAGCATGCGCCGCGGAGGACGGGTTCTCCATCATGCGGTCGATCACGTTCCGGATCATGTTGCTCATTGCCAGCTCCTGCCAATCTGTCGTCTGGAGGAGATTATCGGCTACCTGCGAAAATCGCAAAAAGTTGGGCGTCCCGGCCGAAACCGGGATGGCCTCAGCAGACGGAGGCGCGGCGGCTGGCTTCAGCCGGGCGGCGCTGTGCATGTTCGCGGATCGCGCGATGGGCCACCCTCTCGACGATCCCTTCGAGATCGATCCCGAGCTCCTGCACCTCCTTCTCGATCAGCGCGGCCACGCGGGCCTCGTCGATCTCGATCTCGCGGTTCAGCCCGTCCATGATCTCGCCGACCTCGGCCACGACATCATGGGCGCCGACGACGCCGAGGCACACGCTATGCGGCGCCGCGGTCAGCATGACATTCTGCATTTCGCGCAGGGCCACAGCGGACCCCGCTTCCCGGGCCATGCGCTTCGAAAGACGACGCGCACGATCGACGGAGGTCGGGGCGAGGGTCGTCGAGGCGCGAATGACCTCGGTGGCGGGGAAATCCCATGCCCCCTGCGGCGGATCGATGGGACCGGCGCTCAGGCGCATGTCGTTGATCGTGATCGACAGCGGCGCATTGCGGTCGCGGCAGGTGATCAGCACGCCCTCGCCGGTGGCGGTCGAGCCGACCTCGAGGTGGATGCCGGGCGCCATCTTGGCGAGCACCCTGCTGAAGTTCCTGGCCTCGCTGACCATGTCGAGGAGGAGAACCTCCCAGACGCCGCCAAGGCACCAGTCACGGGTCTCGCGGCACAGGATGTCTTCGGTGATCCGGGCCGTCGGGCGGTAGCCGGCCTCGTCCTTGGCGAGCCACAGCATCACGAAGGATGCGGTGGGCATCACCGGCTGGTTGGCGGCGACACCGTCCGAAAGCTCGACGCTCTCGGCCAGGACGTTCATCCCGGTGACGTTCAGCCCGAAACGGTGCTTGGAAGTGCTCATTTGCCTTTGCGCTCTCGTGTTGATCAGCGAGTTATCTGCCAGCGAGACTTCGGTCGACATGCATTGCAGAAGCCTGCAAACAGGTCGCAATCTCGGTGAGACATTGCCTTGTGAATGAACTGCGCGACGCCCGACCCTCGGATGCCTGCCTGAAATGCCCTGCCGGCATCGTTCGCCGGGGGGTCAGGCCGAAGCGACATCGCGCTCAGCCCCAGGCCGTCTGCTCTGATCGACCGTGCATCACGAATACGGCACACGCGCCTACCGATCAAGATAGAACGATACCTCATTCGGATAAAAAGTTCCGAGATCAACATAAGGAAAAGACTGTGTCGCCGATCTGTCACTGGGAGGGGGTAGCGCCCCGTTCCGGAAGGGGTTTCTCGGTGAACCCCAGCCGGGATGCGATCCAGAGAGGGTCGGCCGACAGGACTTCGACCACGTTGAGCAGGTCGACGCCCGATTCGTCGGCCAGTTTGACCTGCATCGGCTTGCCGTTGGCCGCTCTATCGAAGAACCAGATCAACCGCGCAAGGGCCGACGTGCGATCGGCGCCCGAGGCCGCGGCCTCCGTGAGGGCCTCCCTGACCAGCAGCGCGGCCGGCAGGCCGAACAGCGTGGCCACGGCCTCGTCCAGCCCGGTATCCGTCCAGGTCAGGTCGAAGCTCTCCAGCTTGACGGTGGGCGGTGTGGCGCGACCCGCGGGCCCTGCCCGGTCGGCCGCGGTGAGCGCGTCCCGCGTATAGAAGGCGGGGAGGAGGCCGAGATCGGCCTGGAACGCCCCGAGACCTGCCGTGTAGCTCTGCATCCACAGGCCCCATGCGCCGCGCCTCAGGCGCGCACGGCCTTCGAAGGTGGAGCTGGTCGTCGACAGGCCCGCCGAGGCGAAGGGCAGCGTCATCGAGGGCGGCACGATCCCGGTCGGGATGAGCTGCGTGGTGAGGGTGTCGATCTCGACATCCGCGCGCAGGTAGTTGGCGATGTTCCACCCGTCCATGAAGGCCGTCGCGCCGTTCCAGCCGGGCGCGAAGAAGTCGCGCTGCTCGAGGACGAGGAACAGCGGGACGACCGATTTGGGGTCCGCTTCCATCGAGACCGACAGCTCGGAGGTGGTATGGACCAGGTTTCCATCACTGTGCCAGGTCGAGATCTTTTCGACGCCGAGGTCGATCATGGCGGTCGAGCCCATCGCCTGGGCCGCGTCGACGCTCATCGGCAGCTTTCCGGTGAGGGAGACTTCGGAGGCGGTGATCGACCCGACCTCGGCCTGCCCGATCAGGGCCGACGCGATCCTGGCGCTGACCTGCGCCGTGCAGGCGGCGACCGGCTCCATTCTGATCGCGACGGTGTTCACCTCCAGGAGGTCGGCGGCGTATCCCGTCCCTTCCGGAAAGCGGATCTCGCCACGCTTGGCGCGCACTTCGCGCACGGCGTCGAGCAGGCCGCATCCCCCGACATGCCGGGGGTCGATCATCATGTCGACACCCTCCAGCCCCAGGACGGGGCTGCCGGGCAGGTCCCCGCGAATGACGAGCTTGGGCGCTCGCAGGTAGAGGCCGGTCTCGCCATTCTCGAGGGCGCCGAAGCCCATCTCTGCGTCGCTGGCAGCGATGGTCATGCCCTCGCCACGAATGACCAGGTCCGACCAGCCATCATAGGCGGGCTGCACCTCGGTGGGATCGATGCTGCTCCAGCCGGGCGAAAGCAGCTGCGGGAGAAAGCGGCCGCCTTCGGCCTGCGCGGCCGCCGGGGCGGCGACTGCGAGACCAAGAGCGAGGGCGAGGCCGATCTTCATGGGGGGTGTCCTTTTCATTTGCTGGTAATCGCGCCTTCGATGTTGCCCAGCTCCCGCACGAGCTCGGCGCCGTCCTCGACGGTGTCGAGTGGCGCGGGGCGCGGTTTGCTGGTGTCGATGAAGGCCTGCAGCATTTCCTCGATGTCGAGATGCATCTCGTCCGTCACCTGCGTGATCGCGTCGAACGTCACTTCACGGCCCTTGAGCTCGCGCATGAGCCTGACCGCCGCGTTTCCGGCAGCCGCCTCCTCGTCGCGGTCTTCGGCGTTCGGCGCGGTTGCCGCTGCCGCGGCGCGGTCCTGCGCGACCTTCTTGCGCGCCTGGTGTTGCGCCATCAGCGTCGTCACCAGACCGCGGTGACGCGTATGCGTCTCGGGGCTGAACACCTGCTTCAGCGCTTCACCGACGGAGCGATCAGGCGCATCGGGCTCGATCGACGGCAATCCCTCGCGGGCGCCGGTGCTCGGCTCGGCTTCGGGGCGACCCGTTCTGGCAAGAACGCCGAACCCGCGGCGCTCCGTGGTCGCCGGCTGCGCGGGCTCTCGGACGGGCTGCGCGGGTTCGCGCGCGGGCTGATCCCCGCCATCGATCTCGTTGAGATACTGATCGAGGCCGTCGAGGTCGGCGGGCGTGCCGCGGCGCAGGTCGTCGACCTCGCCGAAGAAGTCCTCCTCGTCTTCCTCTTCCTGCGCGGCGCGCGGCGTTTCGGTGGCGCCGCCTTCGCTGCGATCCGCCCAGTCCGCGGCGAGCAGCCCGGCGCTCCACGAGGTCAGGATCTGCTCGGGGCTGGGGCCGGTCTTGTCCTCGACCCACAGCAGGTGCTCGGCAATCTCCTTTGCCCGGGAGATGCGGTCGACGGGCGCGCTCGGCTCCTTCGCCTTGCCGCCCGCGTGCCTTGCAAGGGCTTCGGAGGCGCCGACGAAGGCCGCCAGGTATTCGATCTCGACATCCTGGTTCAGGCCCGGCACGCGGTCGGTCGGCCCCCTCACTTTGATGAATTTGTTGACCGAGAACTCTTCGGCGAAGTCGCCACCGATATAGAAGGTGCTCGAGCGCACGATCGTGCCGTTGAAAAGGAAGTAGAACTCCCCTTCCATCATGTTCTGCAATTCGGAGGCCTTGACCCGATCCACATCCTGGAACGAGGCGTCCATCCTGTCGACCCATTTCGAAGAGAAGGTTCCGCTTTCCTTGGAGAAGCCGCTCGTGACGGCAACTTTCGTCTGCCCAAAGAGTTTCTGAATGAAGGCCACGGTCTTGTCGCCGTCAACGGTTTTGCCAGCGGCAAAGATCGACGCGTTGGCTGCGGCGGTTTCGGCAATTTGAGGGCTAATGGATTGCATCGCGGCCATGTCCTGACCCGCAACGATGACCATAAAGCCGAGGCTTCGGGCTTGCGCCATCATTACGTCGATTCCCTTCACCATGTAATAGCCCGCCTCATCAAGGACAACAATAAACGGGGACGGCGCGCGGGTCTGTTTGGCCTCCACGATTTCCTGTCTGTTACCCTGAAGAGTCGAGCCAGAAGCATTACCCATCATAATCTTAACGAGGTTGACGACGATCTTTCCGCAGTTCTGCATTTCTTCCGGCGCCTTTTGCAGCGCAGGCAGCAGGACAATCAGAATACGGCGATTGAGAACCACGTCGTCGATATCCACTTCACCAAGAGGGGTCCGGAAGATATGGCCATAGTCATCTGCCAACGATCCCAATGGCTTAGTCAGCTGCATCGAGAGGAAGCCATACTGCTCAGAGGCCTTCGCGTCTTGCGGATCTCCCTTCAATGCCTTTTCGATGGAGAAGCCGGGCAGCGTGTCAAAGAACGCCTTCAATGCGAGGCGCGCGGAGTTCGAATAATCGCCCCGCATGGCGCGAATGTAGAGTTCGATCATACCCCCGCGCGTGCGCATTTCTTCCATTGCCGCTTCGGGAATGTCCTCGACTTTTCTGATGGGGGTCCGGCCAATGTGTTCTTTCGCCACGCCCGTCCCGAGCGGCAGGAAGTCACGAATTGCCTGCACGTCGAGAAGAATATCCCCGCTATCGCGCATCTGACACAATGCCTTCATCGCGGCGGTCACGAGCGACATTGCGCGGTTCTTCCACATGTCATTGCCCTGCCCCGCGTCGCCCATTAGAGAAACGATGAGGTTCATGAGCTGGTCGGCGCCGCCCTTCGCGAAGGGATTGAGGGTATTCGATTGAACATTGGGGCCGCCGGCAGGTGCGTCGGGATCGTCACCGGGGTCGGTGAAGTTCAAAACGCGAATATCATCCTCGCGGCCAAATCGTTTCGCGAGCGTCCACGATCGGGCATAGAATTCGGTCGTGCCTTTCCCGTCAATGAACATGAATCCCGAAGACCACATCAGGGTCTGGCTGACCACTCCGAGGAGAAGCTCGGTATTATGCGTGACGACGTGGTTCTCCATCACGTAGAGCCCGTCGTCGCGGTCGGTCTTGATGCACGACATCTCGACGTCGCCATCGAGGCGCTCGACTTCGATCACGTCGAGCCCCTTGCCCGAGCCCGCGAACACGCAATGCGCGGCCTGCGGCCAGATGCCGGCGATGCCGTCGAACATGATCCGCAGGTCGACCCGACCGAGGGCGCCCCTCTTGCGCTTGTAGGCGGTGGCGAGGCCCCCGAGCGACCAGACGATCTGCTTGATCACCTTCGCATCGTCCGCGCCGATCGAGGTCAGCAGGGCGCCGTGAGCATCAATCTCGAGCGCGGGCTGGGCCGTGCGCACCCAGGCCTTGAAGAAGGCCAGGCGCTCCTCGGGCGTGCCCCAGATCGAGGGCATGTAGTCGAGCGCCCAGAGGCCCTCCCTGGCGGCCATGGCCGCGTCCTCGGCCGACAGCTTGCCGGTGCCCTCGATCGCGGGTCCCGTGGCCGGGCGCGCGAGGGGCACGGAGACATGCATGTCCGGGCCATACATGCCCGACAGGATCCCGAGATCCCCGGCCGTAATCAGCTTGCCTTCCTCGGAGAATCCCGCCGGCAGGGCCTTGTTGCCCTTGCGCGAGATCGTGACGTGCCACAGGTGGTCGAGCGAGCAGTCCGCATGCCGCCCGTCCGAGAACCAGAGGCGTGCGGTCGGGATCGCGCCCTGCGGGTGGATCGAATGGACCTTGCTGACGCCGCCCAGCGGATGCACCACCTCGTCGCCCGGACGCAGATCGCCGTTCAGCACCCAGCCGCGTGGCGTGAGCACCGGCGTGTCGAGCGGCAGGGCCTTGCCCGAACCGGTCGTGCCGAGGAAAAAGCCGTGGCGGCGCGCATCACCGTTCTCGATCCAGAGCTCCTCCTGGCTGCGCTGGTCCTGCCCGAGATAGAGAATGCCGCCCGCCTTGCCGTAGCCGCCGCCGCCGGGCGATACCGCGCCGTAATCGGTGCCCCCGTAGATCTGCGGCACCTTGAACGGGAGCCGGAACTTCTGGCCGCTGGCCCAGAGATAGTAGAGCGTCGCCGCGGGGATGATGCCGGTGTAGAAGTTCGGGAAGACCGCGAGCATCGCGGCCGACATGCCCGTGACCAGCGACACCGTCTCCGAAGACAGCAGGACGTCGCGGGCTTCCTGCCAAGCCGACCTGATCGGCCGGCGGATGGCGGAGGCATCGGTTTCCTCATGGGCTGCGGGCAGTGATGCCGTCTTCTGTCTGTGTTCCATCTGCGTCTCCTCAGGAGGCCTGCGGCACGGCCGCGGTCTCTTCGATGCCGTTGTCGTCGATACCGCCGATCACTTCGCGCGCCGCGACGTAGATCCAGACGAAGTTGAAGAAGAGCAGCCCCATGCCGAGGAGGGTCGGCAGGGTCATCACGAAGCCCCGGACCACGAACTGGATCACCATCATCGCCAGCCAGAACGTCCAGGACTTGTGGCGAAGCGCCGAGTCCGCGGCCAGGGCATCACCCGGACCCATGTGCAGCGCCGGCAATGTGCCCACCCACATCACAGACCAGATCCACAGAGCCATCTCGAGATGGCACATGGCCGAGATCCCGACCTTCAGCGTCACCTCGGCCAGTCCCATGGCGGCGAGGGACGAGGCTTCCGCTCCGCGGGCCGAGGTGCCTCCGATGACGAGGTCGAGGGCGACGACCGCAAGCTCGACGCCCAGCACCAGCGGCAGGACCGAAAGGGTCATCTCAAGGATCTCGCCGAGGCTCCGCTGCCCACGCCCATCGGCCGCGAGGATCAGGTTGCCGATCAGGAGCCGCGCGGGGAGCGCCACCAGCGCGCCCATGGCGATGATGACGTTCGCCCCCAGGGGGGACGGCCCGACGGACGCGAGAAACCCGGCGGCCACGAGGACGACACAGCCGATCAGCAGGGCGCAGCCGAGCAACGCGAGCAGCGCGAGAGGCGCACGCATCGCGAGCTGGGCCGATTGCACGACCCATCGTTTCTGCCAGCCGGGCTTGGGCAGGTGTGGGCCCATGCTTTTGCTCATGAAGGTCTCCTGCGACGCGTCCCGGGCATCATCTCACTTCGGTTTGTCGCATGGCAACATGCCTGCGCCGGCAATCCACAGCTTCGGGCTCACGCGTAGCTCGGGGCCGCCGATCGCTCCTCGATGCCGTTGTCGTCGATCCCGCCCATGACCTCGCGCGCCGCGACATACTGCCAGCAGATCCGGAAGTAGAGCAGCGGAATGACGATCTCGACGGGCAGCCGGATCAGCGGACCCGAGACCCAGATGATCGCGATCACGGCGGTCAGCCAGGCGGCCCGGACCCTCATGATCATCATGTTGTGCGCCGTCAGCGCCTCATTGAAACCCAGCTTCAGCGCCGTCGACGAACCGAGCCAGAACGGGTTGAGCATGCAGCAGATCATCTCGACCAGCACCCACACGCTGATGCCGCCGCCGAGAAAGCGCGACAGGTCCGAGCCGCCGCCGGCGGCGCCCCGCGGCGGATCGGGGAGCAGCCAGCTCAGAAAGCACATCGCCCCCAGGGTCGCGAGAGCGGCGGGGGCCATCCGACGGGAGAGCTCCAGGATCTCGGACAGCGGGATCGCGCCGCGTCCGTCGGCCCTCATGATCTGGTTCACGGTCAGGATGAGGGCGGGCAGCAGCGCCGCCCCGAGGAAGGCCTGCATCATGTGGCGGCCGAACGAATTCAGGCCGAGGTCGACGAGAGCGCCACGCGCCGCCGCCGCCACGATGATCGAGGTGAGCATGATGAGAAGCCCGCCCGGCGATGCCAGCGCGAGCTGAAGCGCCTGCTTCGGCCATCTCGTAGGCCAGCCGGGTTTCGGCTGGTGAGGTCCCATGCCCTTCGCCATGTCGTTCTCCACGATCGTTTGCCGCGAAGATACATTCGATTTTCGCAAGTGGGTAGGCGTGGGGCGGCGAAGGCTGTGGATTGCCGGTCCGGATCGCTCCGGACCGGCGGGCTCATCAGTCGATGATCGCCGAAAGCTGCGCGGCCTGCGCCACCGCCTGGCGGTTCTGGAGCTCGAGGCTGAGATAGGCGATGCGGGTGTTGATCGACATGACGTCGTAGATCCGCGCGAGGTAGTCGTTGGTCGACCCGCCGCGTTTCGACGCCGCTTCCTCGGTCGGCGCATAATGCTCGACCGTGCGGATATCGATGGCCTGCAGCTCGGAGAAGGTCTCCGGGACGTCGCGGTTGTAGACCGAGTCGTCGAGCTTGGCCTGCCAGCTTTCGTTCATGGGAACGATCGCGTCACGCATGTTGAGCGTCATGCTCAGCAGTTCGGAGGCCGCCGACTGGCGGGCTCGTTTGCCCTGCTGCACGGCCGCGCGCGAAACGCCCTCGGGCGTCCGCATCTCCTCCGCGGTGATCGGGCGATCCGGCACCGGATCGATCACGTTGCGCATCATGCGCGTCACCACGCGACGGGTCGTCTCGTCGGCCATGTCGATCGTCGGGTCCTCGAGCGTGATCGACACGTCGACCGTGCCATCGGCGCGCCCGTCATAGGGCTCGATGCTGCCGACGACGCTGCGCGCCAGCGCGGTGCCGCCCTGCTGCACGGCCGGGTCGGCCCCGGAGATCTGGGACATCGTGTCGGCGCGCGCCTCGGAGCCGCGGCCACCGGTCGTGCCCATGGTCGTGTCGCCATCCGCATAGAGCCCCGCGAGGATGCAGAGATCCGCGGGCGGGTCGAACTTGCCGCTCTCGGCCTCGGCCCGGAACGTGTCGCGCAGCCGCTGCGTCTCGTTCTGCTGGCTCGCATCGAGGAAGCGTTTGTCGGCCTCGATCTGCTTGTCCATGTAGCTGCTCGTCTCACCGGTCTGCAGCCGCAGCGCCTGGATCAGCTTGTTGGCCAACTCGTCGACCTTGTTGTCGACGACGTCCTGCAGGTCCTTCACCTCCTGCTCGACACCTTTGACCTCGCGCTCGACGGACTGCACCGCGCGCGTCGTCGCCTGCTGGTTCGTGTTGATCCGCTGCGACGTCACCTCGGTGCCCCAGGGCGCCGCCTGCAAGTCGCCGGCGCAGGTCAGTGCGAGGGCGCTGGCGGCGGTGAACAGGATCTTCTTCATGTTGCTCTCCATATCTCTCACTGCCGCCGGGGGGTGCCGGACTGCGACCAGATCGACTGCACCGCGCTGCTGTTGCCGGAGCTTTGCGTGCGCGTCGTCGTCTGGCCCTGCTGCTGCTGGTTCGTCTGCTGGCCGCCGCTGCCGCCATCGGCCTGCGCGCGCGGCTGGTTGGTCGGGGGCGTGTAGTTCAGGAAGTCGAACTGGTCGGCGAAATGCGCGATGTCGAGCTCATCGAGGCCCGCGTTCAGCGGCGTGGTCACCTCGGCCCACTTCTTTTGCGCGAAGGAGCAGACCTGGCTTGACAGGTCCATCCCGTCGAAAGCCTCGTTCACATCGCCGCCCGACACGCTGCCGAGGCCGGCCGACAGGGACCCCATCAGGCCGCCGATGTTGGAGAAGATGTCGAGGCTCTCGTTCATCAGGTCGTCGAGGCAGCTCAGGTCACCGATCGGAATGGGGGCGTTGATGGCCGCCTCCGCCCGCGCGATATGAGCCTCGATCTTGCCGCGCACGTTCGAGCTGATCTTCTCGCGGATCTCGGGATCGCAACGCTGGTCCTGGATCTGGTCCAGCCAGCCGAAATTCTGCTCCTGCGCCACTGCCGCGGGTGCCCCCAGGGCCACCGCGGCGAGGATGAGGGCGCCTGCCCCCCGATGTGCCATGAAGTGCTTCACCGCTCGTCCTTTCCACTATCGCGCCGCAGCGCGGATTTACGTTTTTCGCATATTTTCGCGAAACGATCCACTCATCGTCTGCCGATACCCACAGATCCTCCGGGGCGGGTTCTGTTCACCCGTTGACGCTCCAGGTCCTCGTAGATCTGCTGGTATTGCCCCAGCTCGATCTTCTTCCTCACGACGAAATTCTCCGCCCCGCCGATGACGCCGAGGGTCGCCGAAAGGCGGCCGCCGACGATCTCCTGCCAGATCACGCTCTTGAGCGAGGCCGCGACCATCTCCCGCGCCGTGGATTCCGACATTTCGCGCGCGGCGAACCGGACCAGGGAGATGATCGCCTGGACCGGATCGGCGGCGTGGATCGTGCAGACGACCATGGGGCCGGAGATCGACATGTGCAGCATCTCGGCGGCCGCCTGAGGCGTGCGGACCTCGCCCAGAAAGAAGAAGCGCGGCCCCCATCGCCTGGCGTATTTGATCGCTTCCTCGATCGGGCGCTCGGTGAGGTCGATCTGGTAGATCGCCCCCTCGTCGGTCGTCACCCGCCCCAGCGGGTATTCGGGCGGATCCTCGAGCGAGATGGCGACGTCACGGGTCATCCTGACCCAGTGATCGAGGATCACCGAGGCGGTCGTTGATTTCCCGGAGCCGAAGCTGCCGCTGACGAGCAGCAGCCCGCGATCGTTTCGAAGGTCGGTCAGCACGGTCTGCATGTCGCGGGGCATGCCGAGGCTTTCGAGACGCGGCAGGTTCGTGGTGATGTGGCGCACGCACCAGTTCTGGATATCGACGTCTTCGGTGGGACGCTTGATCGTGCTTTCCGGAGCGTCGATCAGGGCACAGCGATACGAGACGCCCTCGCGGACCGTCACGAACTCGCGCTGGCCGCCGGTCTTGATCCACATGTCGCGGATGTCTTCGCCAAGGCGCATGACATCGGCCTTCAGGAAGTCCGGCACGGGCCGGACCCCCCCTATTCCATCCCCCTGGACGACGTCTCGCGCCTTCAGGCCCTTCACCACCGGTTCGACATCCGTGGTGCCGGTCGTGAGGTAGAGATCCGTGAATCCGTATTCGGACAGCGTCCCTGCCTGGGCCGGGCCGCCGGGGCCTCCCCCGGCTGGGCGCAGAGCCACGGTCACGGCGCCACGCACCGGGTCTGGGCCATGACCTTCCCGAAGCCCGAAACCACCTCGTAGATGTCGACCTTGCCGTCGCTGCGGTCGGTCGCCACGGTCCCGTCGGGGTTGAACGCCGAGCAGTTCGGGTGGTTCGGAGCGCCGTTGGAATAGGTCGGACCGGTCGGGTCGAGCGGAACGATCTGGCCCGAACCGTTCCGGGCCTGGCAGTAGTCCTCCTCGACGAAGGAGATCATCCGCACGCGCCAGCTCGTCGCGCTTGCGCTCTCGGCGAAGGCCCGGATGCCCACGAGAGGACGTCCGCGCGCATCCGCGAAACCGGCGGGAGAGGTGTAGATGGCCGGCTGCAGGGCCACGCCGTTCTCATCGGTGCCGCATGTCGGGATCTCGACCTCGCCTTGCGCGAGCACGATCTCCGGATCGATCAGGTATTGGCCGACATCCATCCCGCCGACCAAGGCGCGATCGACGGACAGGCGGCTTTCGCTGCCCGCGCCCACCGTGGTGGTGCCCAGCACGTCGACCCCGTCGAGGGCCATGCCGGTCGACGAGAGCGTGGTCGTGCCGCCGCTGCCATCGTCCACCGTCAGGCTGGCGGTGACGGCCAGATCGCCGTCGAAGGTGGTCGTGCCGCAATCCACCAGCAGCGTTCCCGGCGCGATCGTTCCCGCGGGGTCGGTGCCGTCGCAGGTCAGGTTCGTCAGGCCGCGGATGCCGGGATAGACCTTGCTGCCGCTGTCATCGTCGTATTCGCGGAAGACCAGCTGGCTCATGAACTCGTTGTCGGTGTTGTCCAGGCAGGCGTTGTAGGCATTGGGGTCGGAGGCCGGGCTGATGTCGGCGCAGCGCAGCAGTGCGCGATCCATGTCCACGAGGCCGCGGTCGCCCGAGACCCCCAGGACGCCGAAGCCCGACAGGGAGACGAGGTTGGCGAAGTGGCCGGGCGTCGGATACTCGGCCAGCGCCTGATAGGGGGCGATGGAGAGCTCGAAGTTGCCGTAGGCGCCGCGCGTGACATCCCCTTCCACGACCAGGCCGATGATCTGCAATCCGGTTTTCGCAAGGACGCGTCCGGAGCGGTTCAGCGGAATGGGCTGGCCCGAATGGCTCACCAGGAGCGACTCGATCTCCATCTCGCCGTTGCTCGGATCGTTGTCGACCCATTGGCTCGCGATCGAGCCCGTGGAGGACGGATCCAGTTGGCTGCGCGTCAGCGTCGCCTGCGGGGCACCGCTGTCCTGACGGTCGACAGCCCTCAGGATGAGGGCGTATTGCTGACCGAACGTGTTCCTGATGGTGCCCCCGTCACGCAAGAAGACCGTCGGCACCGATCCCTCGTCCGCAAGGCGCATCATGTCGAGCGACATGAGAGCGTCACCCCCGCTGGCCGAGACATCGAACAGCTCCTGGCGAAGCTGGTCGTAGTTGTCGAGGACGAAGTCACCCGAGCCGTCCTGCAGCATCTTCAGGGCGTCGGCGATCAGGCTTTCCTCCTGGCGCATGCCCTCTTCGCGCAAGGTGCCCGTCGTGAAGACCACGACGCTGGCGAGGAGGCTGAGATAGAGGATCCCCTCCATGAGGGCAAAGCCCCGCTCCCGCTTGCGGCGGAAACGGGACAGTATGCCCCCCGGACGCCCGAGGGCGGCATCGACGTCGTGGTGGTGTTTCAACTCAGAAGTCCTCCGGGAAGGTCGTCACCACCGCGGGAACGCCTACGGGAACCGATTTCCCGTTCATCTTGAAGGTCAGGCCATCGATCTCGAAGCCTTTGCCGGGGGACTGCGTCACGAGGCCGACACGGTGATTGCCCTGCGAGTTCTGTTCGAGCGAGGCCAGGATGACATCGACCGAGTCGTTCTGGGCGCGGTCGCCGAACGCGGCTTTCACGCTCGAGCTCTGGCCGGGGTGGTTTCCGCTGCCGGCACCCGCCTCTGCCGCGTCCTTCCCCTTGGGGCCGCGTCCATCGACCCACTTGTCGTATTTCTTGTCGTCCTCCTCGTCGCCCCAGCGCCAGACCGCCCAGCCCACGATGCTTTCGACGAAGACATCCCAGTCGGACTTCTTGCCGGGGCCGGTGCTCTTCTCGACCTCGCCGACCGCGTCTCCGGGCCAGGTGATGACCGCGAGCTCGTTATTCGGCAGGCGAACCATGACGGTTTCCCAGTCGCCCATGTTGGCGAACACGCGCAGGTCTCCGGTCGCGACTTCGCGGCCGTGGTCGTAGAACGAATGGGACTTGGGCTTTCCTTTGGCATCGCGCAGCTGCGCCTTGGCCTGCTCACGCGCCATCTCGACGCGCTGACCGTGGTGGATCGCGAGGTTCTCGGC
>JACLAD010001414.1_pt1 | contig 73859 bp, 65 predicted proteins | sample 8027901 | NCBI WGS metagenome assembly JACLAD01 (sample SAMN15725071, study PRJNA655200) | protist metagenome | isolation source: fluorescence activated cell sorting (FACS) single amplified genomes of... | place: Spain: Blaines Bay Microbial Observatory, Mediterranean Sea | collected 2016-07-05 | reverse complement strand
GGGGGTGAATTTAAGTTGATTTGTAAAGAACTTGTTGTTGAGGTTGAAGATTTTTTGTGGATAATAAAATTCCTTTAACAGATGTGGTGCTGAGGAAATCTCCTTGTGGTGGCAAGGATTTGTTGTTGTTGTTTTTGTTGTTTTTCGAAAAAATGATTTTTTGTGAGAGAATTTTTGAAAAAAAAATAGAATAACTCAAGCATAGGGAACCTAATAAGCGCTTAAGGGAATGATGCTATACCGGAAGGAAGTTCGTTTTTTCGCTTTAACTTTTACAGAACCCGTTTTATACCACTAAATTCTTCACGATACTGGCTGGGAGTGCAGCTTTTGCTCTTTTTGAAGACCCGGTTAAAATTCGCAATATTGTTGAATCCGCATTTAAAGGCTATTTCTGCTATGCTTAAGTCCATTTCAATCAACCAGCGTGCGGCATAGCCAATCCGGGTGTCGTTTACATATTCGATAAAAGTCTTTCCGGTGCGCTTTTTTATAAATCGGTTAAAGGACACCGGACTCATATTAACCTGTTTCGAAATTTCAGCTAGAGATATTTTATCCTGATAATTTTCCTGAACGTATTCGTAGATGATCTTTATCTTATCGCTGTTTTCAAAATTCTTGTTGTTGGAGGTGTAGGAGGATAATATCCGCTGATTCCGGGAGGTGGCAAGGTCCTGTAAGATGGAAATTAATTCCAGGAAGTAATCTATACTGTCAATTTTAGAAAGCTTCAGGATCTTAGGTTTTACTTCTTCTGAAATCTTTTTTGAAAACAGGATTCCATGGGCCGATCGGTCAAACATATCCTTTATGGGTTTCATAATACGCCGTGCCAAAAGCTTTGTGTCTAAAAGGTCATTGTGGAACTGTATGGTGATCTCGTGAATGTTATTGTTCTTGCAGTTATGTAGCTCCCATCCATGCTGCAGGTTTGGCCCGACCAGTACCAGTTCAATGTCATCTATTTCTTCCATGCTGTCCCCAATGATTCGTCGAACGCCTTTTCCGTTGAGCACAAAATTTATTTCATATTCAGGGTGAAAATGGATTGGAAAGTCAAAATCGCTTTTAATTCTGTCAAAAACAAGGAAGCTGTCTTCCGGGGCTAAGGGAGTGATTTCCCGATGTATGTCGTAGTGCATTGCTTGTATTTTATTAGAATGGAAAAAATTTCATCATGAAATGACAAAATCATATTAATTCAATTAGAAATAGCGGCTTATTTTTGGAATACTTAATTATCAATATCTATTTAAACTGATATAGTAAAAATTTTCAGGTTAAATATACTATAAGATTTAGTATCATCTAAATTTTTATACTCTATAATTCAAAAACATAACTTCATATGAAGTATTTTGTCAAAATTTCATTCGTATTTATCACTCTTGCGGTTTTTTCTTCATGTAAGTCCCTGTCCGAAATCGATTTAGACCAAATTGAGGTTGCAGATAAAAAAGCATCAGACGAGACAAAAATGTTGTATCACAACCTTCAGGAAATAGCGAAAAGAGGCATTGCTTTTGGACATCAGGATGCCACGGCTTACGGAATAGGCTGGCAGCATGAAGATGATCCGTCGAAATTGAGAAGTGATATTAAAGAAGTGGCGGGGAAGTTTCCTGCGGTTCATGGTTTTGATATAGGACATATAGAACTGGGAAATGCCTACAATCTCGACACTGTTTCCTTTGCGCTCATGAAAGATCATATACAACAAATCCATGAGCGGGGCGGGATTGTCACCATGAGCTGGCATATTGATAACCCGGTGACCAATGGCGATTCCTGGGATGCCACTCCCGCAGTTCGTGCTGTATTAAAGGGAGGAGCAGAACGTGAAAAATTTGAATTATGGATTGAACGTTTGAGTAAATTTCTAAACTCCTTAAAAGATGAAAATAATAAAACCATTCCTGTTGTTTTCCGTCCATGGCATGAGATGAACGGAGGCTGGTTCTGGTGGGGAGCAGGAAATACCACTCCCGAAAATTATAAACAGTTATGGCGGGAAACTATGGAGTTGCTGGATAGAAATGACGTGCATAATCTTTTATTTGCATATTCACCAAATACCCTGAACAGCGAAGAAGATTTTGACACCTATTATCCCGGAGATGAATACGTGGATATTATGGGAGTGGATATCTATAACCATAGCGGAAATGAAGCTTTTACAAAAAGTGTGAAAGGAAATCTTGAGATCCTTCAGAAGAAAGCGGCTGTAAACGGAAAACCTTACGCTCTTACAGAAAGCGGAAACAATAATTTCGGAGAGGATGAATTCTGGTGGACCGGGACTTTGTATCCGGGAATTAAAGACTCCGGGATTGCCTGGGTTTTATTATGGAGAAATGATCGCCCCGCTCATTATTTTTCAACGTATCCGGGAGAAATCTCCGAAGAAGATTTCCGGAAATTTGCAAAGCTTGATGAAATACTGTTTTTGGACGAAGTAGAAGAAATAACCAAATAATAAAACACCAACCCCCCTATGTTACAAGGTTTAGATATTGCCATTATATTAGCTTACCTCATTGGTACGATTGTCATTGGGCTTGCTTTGAGAAGAAAAGCCCAAAAAAGTAAAGACGATTATCTTTTGGGGGGAAAAGACCTGCCGTGGTACATGCTGGGACTTTCCAATGCGTCCGGGATGTTTGACATTTCAGGGACCATGTGGCTGGTAACGCTTACGTTTGTGTACGGCTTTAAAAGTATCTGGATTCCCTGGTTATGGCCTGTATTTAATCAGGTGTTTTTAATGGTATTTCTGGCAACCTGGTTAAGACGTTCCCAGGTGACCACAGGAGCAGAATGGATCCATTTTCGCTTCGGAAGAGGAAAAGGTGGTAACCGCTCACACAGCATCATTGTGGTTTTCGCGATCCTGAGTTGCCTTGGATTCCTCGCCTATGGATTCATTGGCCTCGGAAAGTTTGTGGAAATCTTTATTCCGTGGGAAATAGTGTCTGCTTATATTCCTTTTGATGTTCCTCCGCTTTATATTCCTCATTTCTATGGCATTATATTTACCTTGTTTGCAGTTTTTTACTCCATTTTGGGAGGAATGTCGGGGATTGTATGGACAGATTTGTTGCAGTACACCATCATGACCGTTTCTTCTATTGCTATTGCAGTTATTGCCTGGAATGCAATGGGTGAGAATGTTATGACCGTGCCCGAAGGCTGGTTTAATCCGTTGTTTGGATGGGAGCTGGATATGGACTGGACCGGAATTATAGATGAGGTGAATACCAAGATTGCCGAAGATCAATACTCACTTTTCGGACTCTTCTTTATGCTCATGGTCTTTAAAGGAATACTTTCCAGTATTGCCGGGCCTGCACCAAACTACGACATGCAGAAAATCCTTTCGACAAAATCTCCTTTGGAAGCAGCTAAAATGAGTGCTTTTTCTATAGCAGCATTGATCCCGACCAGATATTTGATGGTGGGTGGATTTTCTGTATTAGCTATCATTTTTTACGATGACCTTCAACTGGAAACTGCCGGAATCCTGGATTTTGAGAAGATCCTGCCTGCAGCTATAAGTCAGTTTGTTCCGGTTGGATTATTAGGTTTGCTGCTCGCTGGACTTCTGGCGGCTTTTATGTCAACTTTTGCAGGAACCCTGAATGCTGCACAGGCGTATCTGGTAAATGATATTTACCTTAAATACAACCCGGAAGCCACTTCTACTAAGATTAAAAATATGAATTACGGAAGTGGTATCGTGGTAGTGCTTGTAAGTATTGTCCTTGGATTCTTTGTGCTGGATGTAAACTCCATTCTGCAATGGATTGTTTCGGCTCTTTATGGTAGCTACGTAATCTCCAATACATTGAAATGGTACTGGTGGCGATTTAACGGGGAAGGCTATTTCTGGGGAATGGTTTCAGGAATTATTCCGGCGTTAATCTTTCCAATGTTCACAGACACACTTGACCTGTATTACTTTCCGGTGATCTTATTGATCTCCATTATAGGAAGTATAGTTGGAACATATTCTGCGCCTCCAACCAATGAAAAAGTCCTGCTGGATTTCTATAAAAAAACCCGTCCATGGGGATTCTGGAAACCTGTGCTTGAAAAAGTAAGAAAGGAAGAGCCCGAATTCAAAAGAAATGATAATTTTTGGAGAGATATGTTTAATGTAGTGATAGGGGTAATCGCTCAAACGCTTCTGGTGCTAATTCCGCTTTATCTCATTCTACACGAGAATATTTCTTTCGTGATCTGCCTGGCCATTCTTGTACTATGTGTGATTATCCTGAAGAAGAACTGGTGGGACCGAATTAAAAATGAACCCGATGTCAATGTCAAATAACTGTAAATCGAAATAAGTTTTACGTAAACAAATAAGAATATGAATATGATTCCCCAATATGAAGCTCTTATGAAGGAGCAAAAAGAATTTCTTCAGAAGAAAAACAGGCCCGTAACTCCTAATAATGGAATCTATGAGCGTTATGAAAACCCTGTAGTAACTGCTGCGCATGCACCCCTGCACTGGCGTTACGATTTCCATGCAGAAACGAATCCACTGGGGCTGGAAAGAATTGGTGTAAATGCCACTTTTAATCCGGGAGCTATAAAATGGAAAGGGAAATATGTACTTGCAGTAAGGGTAGAAGGAAATGATCGCAAGTCATTCTTTGCCATGGCAGAAAGTCCTAACGGAGTAGATAACTTTAAATTCTGGGACAAGCCTGTGGTGCTTCCGCAACTAGAGGAACCAGATACCAATGTCTATGACATGCGCCTTACAGCCCATCAAGACGGCTGGATTTACGGCGTTTTCTGTACCGAAAGGAAAGACAAAAGCAATCCCGATACCACTGCCGCAGTGGCAAATGCGGGGATTGCACGGACAAAAGATCTTGTGAAGTGGGAACGCCTGCCAGATTTGATTTCAACTTCGGGACAGCAGCGTAATGTGGTTTTGCATCCGGAATTTGTAGATGGTCAATATGCCCTGTACACGCGTCCTCAAGACGGATTTATAGAAGTTGGTCAGGGTGGTGGAATTGGACTTGGCTATGTAAAAAGTATGGAAAATCCTGTTCTGGAAGATGAGAAGATCATCAACCACAAAGCCTACCACACTATCTATGAATTGAAAAACGGACTTGGTCCCGCACCTATTAAGACCGAAGAAGGCTGGTTGCATCTGGCTCACGGGGTGAGAAATACTGCAGGTGGTCTTCGCTATACGCTATACCTTTTCATGACAGACCTAAATGATATTTCAAAAGTGATCTATCAGCCTGCAGGATATTTTATGGCGCCAAACTATGAGGAAACAGTAGGGGATGTTCCTAATGTGCTCTTCGGAAACGGGTGGATCACAGATGATGACGGAACAGTATACATCTATTATGCATCTTCAGATACCCGAAGCCATGTTGCGGTTTCTTCGGTGAAGATATTAGTCGATTATGTAAAGAATACCCCGCAGGACGGATTAATTTCCGCAGCATCTGTTCAAAACATCATCGATTTAGTAGACAGGAATAAAGAACTGGAATAATGAAGAATCCCACTGAACAATTAATGACCGAATTATCTTCAGAATTAAATAATATTCTGGAGTACTGGAAAGAATATAGTGTTGATCAAAAGAACGGTGGGTTTTTAGGGCAACGGAATTTTTATAACAAAGAAATTTCGGGTGCATCTAAAGGTATTATTCTGAATGCCCGAATCCTCTGGAGTTTTAGCGCAGCAGGGAATTTTCAGGAAAACAAGGAACTGAAATATTATGCAGACAGGGCCTATGAGTATTTAAAACATCATTTTCAGGATACTTCTTCTGGTGGAGTTTACTGGGAGATTGATGCTGAAGGAAACCCCGTCAATAAACGCAAGCAGATCTATGCACAGGCTTTTGCCATTTATGCATTATCTGAATATTATATTTTCACCAAAGAGGAAAGCGGCAAAGAATGGGCACTTTCTTTATTTCGGCTCATAGAGGAGCATGCGAGGGACCGGGAGTATAGTGGTTATTTTGAAGCATTTCAGGAAGACTGGTCACCCATTGAGGATATGCGGCTGAGCGAGAAGGATAAGAACTCGGCGAAAACCATGAATACCCATCTCCATGTGCTGGAATCTTATACCACATTGCTGAAAATTACAGGAGATAAAGAGGTTGAGGAAGCCTTGGAAAGTTTGACGCTTCTCTTCTTAAATAAGTTCTATGATGATAAAAATCAGCATTTTCAGTTGTTTTTCGATGTACATTGGAACCGCGAAGGAAATATTGCGTCCTATGGCCATGATATCGAAGCAGTCTGGCTGCTTTTTGAGGCAGCGAAAGAACTGAAAAATGTTGCATTGATAAACCGGACAAGAGACCTAACAGTGGCTGTGGCCGAAACCTTTTTAAAGGAAGCTTATGTTCCTCAAGCGGGAGTTATCAACGAAAAGGATCTTGATTCCGGGAAAACAGATAGCGACAGGCACTGGTGGCCACAGGCAGAAGCAATGGTGGGACTGGATTATGCCGGGAAGTTTTCGGGGGATGATAAATTTCGGGATGCGCTGCTTGATATTTGGGAATATACAAAGAATCATATTATTGATGCAGAGAACGGAGAATGGCATTTTCGGGTAGATGAAAACAATACTCCGTATCAACAAGAAGATAAACTGGGAATGTGGAAGTGCCCTTACCATAATTCAAGGGCATGCATTCAGATAATACGACAAAACTCATGAAAAAATTACCTCTTTTCCTGTTAGTACTTTGTACAATGCTAGTGGGCTGTAGTAAGGATGAAAATCCTGAAGAGCCGGTATCTCCTGTTGACCCTGTAGATGAACCCGATGATGACGACGACGACGATGAACAAACGTTTGTTTTACAGCCGGAAGATGCAAGGACCTACATGGTGGATGCATCGGCTACCGAAGAAACTGTGGCATTATTCTATCACTTGAAAACTATTTCTCAATCTAATTTTGTGGTAGGACATCAGGATGCGTTTAGTTCATTTTATAACAACAACAACGGAGAATCTGACGTGAAAAAAACTACCGGAAGTGATCCCGGTTTGTTGGGGCAGGATTTTATGTTCATTACCGATGATTCAAATAATGGAGAGGCCAATAACTGGTTCTATCAGCAGGAACAAAACATCATTGCAGATGCGGTAGAAGCCTACAACAAAGGAATGATCAACCATTTTACCTGGCACCTGCGGGAACCTTATGATGGGAATCATTTTTACACTAGCGAGATGACCGAATTCCAAAGAAATAATGCTTTTAAAAGTATTTTACCTGGAGGCGCTAATCATGATTACTATAAAAAGAAACTGGAGAAAGTTGCTGAGGTTGCAAAAAGCATCAAAGGAGAGGACGGTACTTTATCTCCCATAATTTTTCGCCCTTTCCACGAGTTTGACGGAGACTGGTTCTGGTGGGGAGCAGCCTATAATACTGCGGAAGAGTTTAAAACAGCCTGGAGATTCACCGTAGAATATTTGAGGGACGAGTTGGGTGTTCACAATATTCTTTATGCCTATTCCCCCGATAATTCATACTCCTCCAGCAGCCTTTATTTACAGAGGTATCCGGGTGATGAATATGTAGATGTTTTGGGAATGGACAACTATGGAGATATTACCCCACAGGATGGATCCAGGATAGAAATCGCAAATGAAAAACTAAAGGTAGTATCCGATCTTGCTGTTGAAAAAGTGAAGATAGCCGCTTTAGCTGAAACTGGATTTTTTGTGGATGCTCAAAATACTTTACCCTCTAATTTCTTTTCTGAAAAACTGTATGAGGTGCTTACGGGAGATGATGTTGAAATAGGCTTTATGATGTTCTGGCAGAATTCTGAAGAATCTTACACGATTCCTGTACCGGGATCTGAAGGGGAAGATGACTTTTTGAAGTTCCTTGAAAAGGAGGAGCCGATGCTGCTTAAAGATATGCATGACCTTTATAGTCTACCAAATTAAGAATAACATTCAAAATTTCAAAAATATGAAGAAAATATATCTGCTGGTATTCTCACTTTCACTGGTGCTTTCTTCCTGTAACAGTACCAAAGAAGTTGCATCTGGGGATCTACCTGTAACGGTAAAAGACGGACAGTTTTTTAAAGGCAGTGAACCTTATTATTTTGTAGGGGCCAATTACTGGTATGGACCTTTGATAGGAGCCAGAAATATTGGCGATCGGGAAAGACTGATTAAAGAACTGGATCTTATGGACAGTATCGGAATCGATAACTTGCGAATCCTTGTAGGAGCCGAAGGCGGTACTCAGGATTTTCAGGTGAAACCTGCTTTACAACCGGAGCAGGGTGTCTACAACGAAGACCTGCTCGACGGACTCGATTTTTTGTTAGCTGAAATGGATAAAAGAGATATGTATGCTGTACTGTACCTTAACAATAACTGGATATGGTCCGGCGGGATGTCAGCTTATCTGGAATGGAACGGGTACGGCGAAGTTGCCAATCCGTTTTTGGAGAAATATTCATGGGAAGACTATTTTCAATACACTCAGCAGTTCCATACCTGTATACCCTGTCGCGAGGCCTTTAAGGATCACGTAAGGTTTATTATTGGCAGAACAAATAGCTACACAGGTAAGAAATACACCGAAGACAATACCATCATGTCCTGGCAGGTAGCCAATGAGCCACGGATCTTTACAGAAGAAGATCGTGAGCCATTCAAAGAATGGCTTGATGAGGTGGTGGATTTGCTGGAGGAATTGGATCCCAACACCCTTATTTCAACAGGGGCAGAAGGAAAAGCCAGTTACTTACAGGAAATTGAAACCTTCAAGATGTTGCATTCAAATCCCGATATTGATTATTTGACCATGCACATGTGGCCAAAAAACTGGCAATGGTATAATATTGAGGACGAAAAAGGTTCTTTGCAAACTTCCATTCAGAATGCTTACGCTTATACCAATGAGCATCTGGAAGTCGCCAGAGAGCTTAATAAACCTATTGTTATTTCTGAATTTGGATTCCCAAGGGAAAAAGAAAGCCTTTCTTTAGATGCTTCTGTCGAAAACAGGAATGTCTTTTATGAAACCCTGTTTTTAAAACTGAAGAAGAGTTACGAACAGGGAGGACATTTAGCCGGAGTGAATTTCTGGGGCTTTGGAGGCTATGCTGATACGGAGAACCAGGTGAATGGAAAATGGGAAGCAGGCGATGATTTTTCTGCAGATCCACCGCAGGAACCTCAGGGTTTAAACACTGTTTTTGCCCGGGATGCTTCCACGCTTCAGTTAATCAAAGAATACAACGAAGCATTAAATAATAAGTAATATGAAAAAATCAGTTATAATATCTGTGTTTGTAGGTTCTGTAGCGGCCATAGCCGCCTGCAGCTCCCAGCAAACGGGAAATACTTCTGTTATGCAACCCGAAAATATTCCAGTGAGCACCACAACAAGTAATGATCCCATTACCCGAAAAGTAGATTCTTTGCTGAACATCATGACCCTGGAAGAAAAAGTAGGACAGATGAACCAGTACAACGGGTTCTGGGAAGTTACTGGCCCAGCCCCTGAAGGAGGAAGTGCGGAGCTTAAATATGAACATTTACGCAGTGGTCTCGTAGGTTCCATGTTAACAGTAAGAGGCGTGGATCAGGTACGGGCCGTACAAAAAATCGTTGTGGAGGAAACCCGGCTTGGGATTCCATTGATCATTGGCTTTGACGTGATCCACGGATATAAAACCTTAAGCCCCATTCCATTGGCAGAATCGGCGAGCTGGGATATGGAAGCTATCAAAAAATCGGCTAGAGTAGCTGCTTCCGAGGCTGCAGCTTCAGGAATTAACTGGACTTTTGCACCTATGGTCGACATTTCACGTGATGCCCGCTGGGGCCGCGTCATGGAAGGTGGGGGAGAAGACCCTTACCTTGGAAGTAAAATTGCCGTAGCCAGAGTAAAAGGATTTCAGGGGGAAGATTTATCAGATCCTCTAACCATAGCAGCCACTGCCAAGCATTTTGCCGGCTATGGTTTTGCTGAAGCAGGAAAGGAATACAACAAGGCAGATATTGGATCTGTAACCCTTCATAACATGGTGTTACCTCCATTTAAAGCTGCAAAAGAAGCCGGGGTGAGGACTTTCATGAACGGATTCAACGAGATCAACGGAGTCCCTGTTACCGGGAGTGAATATCTTTTAAGAGATATCCTGAAGGAAAAGTGGGGATTTGACGGATTTGTAATTTCAGATTATGCCTCTATTGAAGAAATGGCGACCCATGGCTATGTAAAGAATGAGAGAATGGCTGCTAAAAAAGCTGCGGAAGCCGGAGTGGACATGGATATGGAAGCCTATGCTTATGTAAACGAACTGGTTGACCTGGTAAGGGATGGGGAAGTGGACGAAGCTGTGATAGACGATGCGGTAAGAAGAATTTTACGGGTCAAGTTTGAACTGGGATTATTTGATGATCCTTACAAGTACCTGGATGAGCAAAGAGAAAAAGAAATAGTTGGAAGTAGAGAGAATCATAACGCGGTGCTGGATATGGCCAAAAAATCAATTGTATTGCTTAAAAATGAAAATAACCTGCTTCCGCTGAAGAAATCCGGACAAAAGATCGCTTTGATAGGGGCACTGGCAAATGATAAAAACAGTCCGTTGGGAAGCTGGAGAATAGCTTCAGAAGATAATTCGGCAGTTTCTGTTTTGGAAGGAATGCAACAATATGAAGGCAATGAACTGGTTTTTGAAAAAGGAGCCGACCTGGTGACAGGTCAGGTAACGTTCATCAACGAATTAACCTTTAATGAAACCGATAAAAGCGGATTTGATGCTGCTATAAGTGCAGCCGAAGATGCAGATGTGGTAGTGATGGTGCTGGGAGAACATGGATTCCAGAGCGGTGAGGGAAGAAGCAGGACAAATCTTGATCTTCCGGGAGTTCAGCAGGAATTGATGGAAAAGGTTTTTGAAGTAAACAAAAATGTGGTGCTGGTACTAAATAACGGAAGACCTTTGGCAATCAGTTGGGCTGCCGAAAATATTCCTGCGATCGTTGAAGCATGGCACCTAGGTACTGAAACCGGAAATGCCGTTGCACAAGTGCTTTACGGAGATTATAATCCAAGTGGAAAATTACCTATGACCTTTCCAAGAAATATAGGACAAACTCCTATTTATTACAATCATGGCAACACCGGAAGACCGATAGATCCTCAACCGGGGGACAACATGGTGTTCTGGTCACATTATATGGATGTGGAGAATACGCCGCTGTATCCATTTGGTTTTGGATTAAGTTATACGACTTTCAAGTACGATAATTTACGCCTTAACAAAAGTTCCTACAAAATTAATGAGCCGGTGGAGGTTTCAGTGGAAGTTAGCAACACCGGAGAATACGACGGGAAAGAAGTGGTGCAATTGTACATTAGGGATCTTTACGGAAGCATCATTAGACCCGTAAAGGAGCTAAAAGGTTTTGAATTGACAGAGCTTCAGAAGGGGGAGACAAAAACGATAAATTTTGTTCTAACCGAAAAGGAACTTGGATTCTTTAATGCTCAGGGAGAATATGTTCTTGAACCCGGGGAATTTGAAGTCTATGTTGGCGGAAATTCTATGGAAACCCTGAAAACTTCTTTTGTTCTTGAAGAGGAGTAATCAAAAAAATATTTGAGTATTTTTGACTCTGCAAACAAAAAAGAAAACAGGATGTTAGATTACCCCATAAAATTCAGGCCCATTATTAAAGAAAAGATTTGGGGCGGAAAGAAGTTAAGGGAAGTTTTAAATAAAGATTCAGAAGGGGAGAACCTTGGGGAGAGTTGGGAGATTTCCGGCGTGCCTGAAGCGGTTTCTGTAGTTGAAAATGGTCCCTTGCAGGGAAATTCCCTAAACCGTATTATTGTTGATTACAAAGACGAGTTTTTAGGAGAAAAGATTTATAAAGAATTTGGAGCAGAGTTTCCGTTACTTATTAAATTTATAGATGCCAAAACCGAACTTTCTGTCCAGTTACACCCCAATGATGAATTAGCCCGGCAGCGCCACAATTCCTTCGGAAAAACAGAAATGTGGTACATCATGCAGGCCGATGAAGGTGCAGAAATTAACGTAGGTTTTAAGGAAACTATTAGTAAGGCAGATTATATCAAGCAGCTGGAAGAGGGAAAAATCACCGAAGTGCTAAATTTCGAAAAAGTAAAAAAAGGGGATTCTTTTTTCATTAATACAGGAAAAGTTCACGCCATTGGAGCAGGGGTTCTTTTGGCTGAAATACAGCAGACTTCGGATATTACTTATCGCATTTACGACTGGGACAGAAAAGATGCTGATGGGAACTCCAGAGAGCTGCATACTGCGCTGGCGATTGATGCGATTGATTTTGAGAAGAAAGATGATTTTAAACTGAAATATAGTTCAGAGGAAAATCAATCCTCAAATATTGCACAATGTGAATATTTCACGACCAATTTTCTTCCGGTAAAGGGGAAGGTGGAGAAAGATTACAGCAAAACCGACTCTTTCGTGATCTATATGTGCGTTAGTGGAACCGCCCAGGTGGAGGTAAATGGTAACTCTGAGCCTATTGCGCAGGGACAAACCATTCTTATTCCGGCGATCAATAAGTCTGTGAATATAACTTCTGAAAATGCTGAATTGCTGGAGGTTTATATAAACTAAACCTGAAGGTGTAATATTAAGAAACTCCTGTGGCGAAAGCCTCAGGAGTTTTTTATTAGGTACGAGCGGGACGCTCGTACCATCTTTGGAAATCTTTTGGTTCTTGAAATTTTGAGAAGAGCGTTCCGCTCACACCAGCCTTTGCCATTCTTCGGATTTTTGTCTATAATTGCTCAGACGAGCGTCCCGCTCGAAACCAGATTCTGAAATTTGAGATTTGAGATTTTGAATTTAATTTTAATATTCCGTTGTAAAACTGGAAGCTGGCAATCCTGCAGCGTTAAATAAATTGGAAGTGCTCATATTTCCCCAGGAAAACCGAACGTACTTCGGATTTTTGACTTGCTTCGATCTTAACTGTACCACACCATTTTTAACCTTTTCTTTAGCAGGATAAAATTCTTTGTCTTCCCCAGCAATCTCAAACTGGGAATCGGTATTATTTTTATCTAGTCTTAAGCCTTCAGCATTTTTGAAGTAGACTTTAAGGGTTCGGTTGTCGGTTTCGATGTGGTCGAAGAGCGGGGAATATGCTCCGGTGATTTCTTTTCCGTATACTTCCTTCAGGGCAAGGTTGGCAAACCTAAGGCCCACATCCAGCTTGTTTCTTGGGTGGATATCGTGAATATTTCCAATGTCACTGGTCATCACCATTCCTGTTTTTGGGAGTTTTAGTACCCGCCTTTGAGCATCTCTTACCTTGACACCCAAAAAGTTATCTCCGTAGTCGAAAGGAGCGATCTGCGCATAATAAAATGGCAGTTCCTCCTGCCATTTGCTGCGCCAGCTTTCTATTAAGGTAGAAAAGGTTTCTTCGTAATAGTCGGCATTATTGGAGTTCGATTCTCCCTGATACCATAGAAATCCTGCGACTTTAAACGGAATCATCGGGTAGATCATGGCATTGTAAAGGCTTCCGGGAACATTTGGCCACCATTCAGATTCCGGGATCATCCTGCTGGCTTTGGATAATCTGTCGTTATTCTCAACAGATTCTTCCGGCATCCAGACTTCCGCCGGCGTACCACCCCAACTGGAATTTATGATTCCCACAGGCACATCCAGTTCTTCATGTAATTTTTTTCCGAAGAAGTAACCAATGGCACTAAAATATTTCATGGTTTCGGGGGTGCTGGCGACCCAGGCACCACCTAAATCCTGCTGCGGACTTTCAGCAGTGCGGTGTTCTACCGCAAAAAACCTGATATTGTTGTTTTCTGCCCCGGCAATGGCTTCTTCAGCATTGGTGATGCCCGCGTCGGCACTCCATTCCATGTTGGATTGTCCCGAAACCAACCAAACCTCTCCTAAAAGCACGTTTTTTAGTATTATTTCATTGTATCCGGTGATCGTGATCTCCTGCGCACCTCGAATATCGGGCGTGGAAATAGTGATTTCCCAGTGTGCCATATTATCGGCAGTGGTTTTTAATTCATTGTCGCTCCAGGAAGTACGGATCTTTACTTCTTCCCCGGCTTTGGCCCAGCCCCAGATTGTGACTTCCGCATTGCGCTGTAAAACCATATTATCTGAAAAAATGGAAGGCACGCCCACATTTGGAAAAGCCTGAGAACTGATCATGAGCAGTATCAGAAATGATAGAATTTTTTTCATTTTATTCCTGTTTTAGGATAAATTCGATTTTCTCGATTTCTTCCGGAGAAAAATCTAAGTTTTTTAGGCTGGCAATATTGTCCTTTAGCTGTGAAACTTTGCTGACACCTACCAGGACAGAGCTGATCCTGTGGTCTTTTAACAGCCAGGTGATGGCCATTTGTGCGAGGCTTTGTCCTCTTGATTCTGCAAGGGCATTTAATTTTTTCAATTTTTCCACCAGGGCAGGAGTAATTTTGTCTTTGTCAAGATAGCCTCCTTCAATCGCAGCACGCGAATCTTTAGGAATACCATCTAGATATTTAGAGGTAAGGATTCCCTGTTCCAGTGGGGAAAAGACAATACTTCCTATTCCTTCTCTTCCCAGCGAGTCTAAGAGACCATTTTCGACCCACCGGTCCAGCATGTTATAACGCGGCTGATGGATAAGGAAGGGCGTTCCCTGCTTTTTAAGAATTTCTGCTGCACGATCTGTATCATCGGCAGAATATTGTGATATACCTACATAAAGGGCTTTTCCCTGGCGTACAATTTGATCAAGGGCTCCCATGGTCTCTTCCAGCGGAGTGTCGGGATCTGGCCGATGATGGTAGAAAATATCGACATAATCCAGCCCCATACGGTGCAGGGATTGATCCAGGCTGGCAATAAGGTATTTTCGGGATCCGAAATTCCCGTAAGGGCCGGGCCACATATCCCAGCCGGCTTTGGTGGAAATGAGCAACTCATCCCGGTACTGTTTGAAATCTTCCTTAAAGATCTTTCCAAAATTTTTTTCGGCAGTACCATAAGGAGGCCCGTAGTTATTGGCAAGGTCAAAATGGGTGATTCCGTTGTCAAAGGCGGTTCTTAAAATACTACGGGCATTTTCAAAATCATCTTTGTCTCCGAAATTATGCCATAGTCCGAGGGAAATTAACGGAAGCATAATCCCGCTTTTCCCACAACGGCGATATTGCATCTGGTTGTATCGGTCTTCTGAAGCTTTATAGGTGTTCATACTGTGATGTTATTTTTTTAGAATTTTCCCAAAATAGGGGATAAGCGCATTTGCCATTTGTTCATGGTCTTCAAGATCGGGATGTGAAGTACATCCTCCCGGTTCCATTTTATCAAATTCAAAAACCGAAATCTCTCTATTTTCAAAATGCTCTTTTACACGGTTCAAACTGGCTACCAAAAGCTCATTTTCTTTTTCACCGATCATAGGACTCGACAGTAAAACAATTTTTGTGTCGGGATAATAATTGTAAATACTTTCTACGAAGGATATATAATTTTCAGCAAATTTTTCGGGATCAAAATCAGTCCGTTCTTTTTCACCATCACCGAGTGAAAGGTCGTTGGTGCCCAAGGCGATGCTCACCACATCGGGAGCTTCATCTGTGAAATCGGTTTTTTTACTGTCATCAGCATTCAGGTACAGGTTAGAATAAACGTTTGGCATTACTGGCTGGTCTTCGTCATTCCAGTTGCGGTACATGCCCATTCCCGACACGCAGCTTAGTTCATAATCAGCATTTAAAGCCCTGGCCACACGTGGTCCGTAAGCCAGGTAAGCATTGTGCTGGTCGTACCATTCACCTTCATCACATACAATTTCCCTCATGTCGGCACCCATTCCGCAGGTGATGGAGTTCCCAATAAATTCAATTCTAGGTTTATCAGTTGAAGGAACAGCTTCAATTTTTGCTGCTGAGATTCCCTGAAAAATAACGGCTCCGTTGGAAGCTTCTGTATCTTTAAAAATTGCTAAAGTAGCTCCGTTATTATTTTCCGGAAGCGGAAGGGAAATGGAATCATCCTTAATCCGGTAGCGTCCCAATAAACCTTCATTTAAAACAATAGAAACATAATGGTGCTGATCATTTGCAGCTTTCAGGTAAACTGTAGTGCTGTCGCCATATACTTTTGCTTTGACCGACGCAGCAGAATTTATTAAAGCCACGCCATTTGCCGTGTTTTCATATCTTCCGGAGTATTGGAAAACATCATTTTTAGCTGAAAAATTTTCAACCTGTTTTTTTTCTTCCGAAGAATTGCAGCTAATGCAAATTGCTGCAACTAAATAGAATAAAATTTTACGCATTTTAAGAGGGTTTACCTGCTAAAGTAAGGTTTTAGGCCGATTTTTCTTTTGCAGATTTCTGCAAATCCTGATACTATTTTTAAATAAGAGACTGCCTGAAAAGTAATTTTTAAGTCAAACAGACTCCAGTTTTGGGAACTTCAGAATTTAAAATTCTGAAAAAAATCAGATTTATAAGCTTCTGAAATATCCGGCCAAAGATCGGGGCAGAATGACGTTAAGTACTTTTTAGACAGTCTTTATTAACAGCTATCAATTACCTTTTCTACTCTTCGTAGATGTTATCGTAAAGGTTTTGATATAGTTTTATAATATTTCTTCTTTTCAATTTCATGGTTGGAGTAAGGTGTTCTCCTTCAATACTCCATACATCGGGAGTGAGTTCAAAGCGTTTTACTTTTTCCCAACTTCCGAATTTCTGATTATAGAAATCAATTTCCTCCTGAATTCTTTCCTTTACCTGCTCATTTTCAATAAGATCTTTGTTGGAAGGCCCAATTTCAATATTCTTGCGATGAGCCCATTCCCTCAGGAATTCAAAATTAGGCTGTACTAAGGCCGCCGGCATTTTTTCGCCTTCACCAATCACCATTAATTCATCAATAAACCTGGACTGTTTCATCTGATTCTCGATGATTTGTGGCGCCACATATTTTCCTCCCGAAGTTTTGAACATTTCTTTCTTTCGATCAGTGATCTTTAGGAAACCTTCAGCATCCAGTTCTCCAATGTCTCCGGTGTGAAAATATCCGTCTTCATTGATAGCTTCCGCAGTCTTTTCTTTGTCTTTGTAATAGCCTTTCATAAGATTAGGACCTTTGGTGAGGATCTCGCCATCTTCAGCAATCTTTACATCCACATTTTTGAGAACTTTCCCTACAGTACCAATCTTGAAGCCTTTGTTCCGCTGATCATTAACTGCAATAACAGGAGAAGTTTCTGTGAGTCCGTAGCCTTCCATCACCGGAATTCCCGCTGCGGCAAAAACCCGCGCGAGTCGTGGCTGCAAAGCGGCACTTCCTGAAACAATTAATTCTATCCTGCCGCCCAGACCTTCTTTCCATTTCGAAAATACCAGTTTTCTTGCAAGGGCTAATTGGGTTTCATACCACCAGCCATTGGCTCCGTATGGCTCATATTCGAGTCCCAGCTCTACAGACCAGAAAAACATCTTTTGTTTAATACCACCAACGGTAGAACCTTTGGCGATGATTTTATCATACACCTTTTCCAGCAGTCGGGGAACTGCAGTAATTACGTGAGGTTTCACCTCTTTTAAGTTGTCGCTTATTTTATCAATAGACTCGGCAAAATGTATCTCGACACTGTAGTACTGATATAAATAAAGGATCATCCGTTCGAATATATGGCAAACCGGAAGGAAGCTTAAAGCAACAAATTTTCCGAATTCAAATGGAACCCTGTCAGAACTTAAAAGAACATCACTTACAATGTTTTTATGTGAAAGCATTACACCCTTTGGTCTTCCGGTAGTCCCGGAAGTATAAATAAGTGTCGCCAGGTCATTTTCATTTACCGCATCTTTTCGTTTTTCAATTTCGTCCTGGTTGGATTCGTCTTTACCCAATTCAAGGATTTCTTTCCAGTTATCACAACCATTGATCTCATCAAAGCAATACACTCCTTTTAGTGCAGTGTTATTTCTAATTGTGTTGAGCTTATCCAGCACTTCTTTGTCTGAAACAAAACAATAAATAGCTTCACTGTGGTTTAGCACGTACTCGTAATCATTTTCAGAAATAGTAGGATAGATGGGAACATTTTGTGCTCCCGTTTGCAGGATCCCAATATCCATTATATTCCACTCCGTACGATTACTGGAAGAAATAATGGCAATTTTATCATTAGGCTGTATGCCCAAACGCAATAATCCGCGGCTCACAGCATTCGCTTTTTCCAGGTATTCACGGGTGGAAAGTGACTCCCACTTTCCATTGACTTTAGTAACTAAAGATTTTTCTAGTGGGGCATTTTCCAACTGATAATATGGAAAATCAAAAAGTCGTTTTATCTCGGTCATTTAGAGGGTTTAAATTTGATATGCCTTGCAAAATAGCAAAAAAGCGAAGTATTTCAAATAAATCTGAAAATTAATAAGCAGTATTTTTAGTAATACAGAAATAACTTTAGAACTTATTTAAGAATCCCACTTTTCTTCTTCCGAAGTTAAAGAAAATTTACTTCCTTTAAATGAATTTTTTTGTAGAGGTAACGTTCTTTGTTTCAGATAGGTAAAATGTTTTCTAAATTTTTTTCCTGAAAAATTCTCTCAAACGTTGTAGTAAATCCATTTGCTTTGCTGCTTCTGAACTTTTGAATGTGAAATAAGTTTAAATTTCTTCAGAATTTCAAAAACGGAAATATCCCGCAAATCAGACTTTGTTGCAGAATATTCCTTTTTTATCTATTTAGTCCACTACTTTTTTAAGTAATTTTAGGCCTTCCAGCACGGTTTCCGTATCAATATTCAGCGCCGGAAGAAAGGAAAGGCTGGAGCCTTCGGTATTCATCAACAGGCCATGTTCTACTGCTTTCTCCTTAATTTCTGAAGCATATCCCTCATCCTTTACGTCTACGGCAATGGCAAGCCCCTTGATCCTAATCTCCGGTTCCTCCCTGAAAGTGATCTTTGGAAGTTCCTCCCTGAAGATCCTGCCAACTGTTTCTATATTGTCCAGAAGTTCTTCGGTATTATTTAGGAGATAGTTTATCGTTGCTATCGCTGCATCTGTGCCTACGGGATGCCAGCCATATGATGAATATAAACCTATTTTTCCTTCCACAGCTTTGGCAATTTTGTCTGTTGTCATGACGGCGCCCATCCCTGCGTATCCGGAGGAAATTGCTTTCGCCAGACACATAATATCAGGTTTGATGTTATAATGCTCAGAAGCGAAGAATTTTCCGGTTCTGAAAAATCCGGTGATGGCTTCATCCATGATTAACAAAGTTCCGTGTTCTTTGCAAAGTCGGTCCAGTTTTTCCATAAACTTTTCCTCCGGAATCACCACTCCAAGGTTAATGATCACAGGTTCCATGATAAAAGCTGCGTATTCATTGCCCTTTAATTTTTCTTCTATTTCCCTAAGCGATTTTTCATTTAATGGTGGCTTAATCTTTTCAAATCCGGGTAGCAGGTTATGAAATTTTTCTCCGTTGGAGGAAGTGCCTACACTTAAGGCACCAAACGTGTTGCCGTGGTAGCTGCCTTCTATGGATAGCACCTTTTTGCGTCCTGTATACATCATCGCCATTTGCAGGGCTCCATCTACCGCTTCAGATCCTCCGGTAGCACGGAAGCTGGTCGTTAAATGTTCCGGAGTGATGGCTGCCAGCTGTTCGGCAAGATCTGTCCATGGTTTATAGTAAAAATGAGGATACACGTAAGAAGGCCTTTCAGAATTCCTGATGGTCATTTCTATTTCTTCCAGGCCCCAGCCAAGATTCCCAACGCCGGCCCCACCCAAAAAATCAATGTGTTTTTTTCCTTTGGGATCGTAGATGAGGCTGCCTTTGGCTTTCGCTACCTGCAGGTTCAAAGCGGGACCTCCCCGGCCAAAATATTTGTCGTCTTTTTCCTTTACTGTCATAGCTTTTCTTTTTCTGTTTATTTCAAATTAAGATATGGAAATTTCAGAATTTAAACTGTTAGAGAAAGGTGAAAGGCCGAGGAATGACAGTGAGAACTTTTTTTTAATAATTTTAACTCTCTGGGTTAAAGTGTTTTAATTGATTATAATTCAGGAAATTAAAACTTTATTTTGAGAGGGAAACTAAAAACAAAATAGCTATGAAACGAATTTATCTTTTATTCTTAACAGGTATCCTCTTTATCACAGTAAGTTGCGGTACGCGTGTGCAAACACAGAGACCAACAGAGGCTGATCTTAGCAAATATGACACTTTTGCATTTTTGCCCAATGCAAATGTAGATGTTCAGGGACGTAACTATAATGATGAAACTGTAAACAGCATGATTGTGGAAACGGTGAACCAGAATATGCGTGAAGCCGGATATACCCTTAATAGGGATAATCCAGATTTGTTGGTATTAATAAGTACCAGTACCGAAATTGAAAGAGAAATGACTACCAGCCCCGTATATGCTGCCTACCCTTATAGTGCGGGGGTGACTACCATTGGGCCCTGGTATGAACCTTATTATTACAGTGGGTACAACACCTTTGGCGGCGGAGTTATTGGATATGATACCGATACGTACGCTTATGAGGAAGGTACTGTTGTAATCAATTTGATAGACCGAGAGACCAAAGAAACGGTTTGGAAAGGCATGACTTCAGATGCTATATATGACCAGCCAAATACGCAGGCGATGCGGGAACTGGTAAATGAAATTTTTGAAGAATATCCTCTTAACTAATGGAAACTATATTCATACTTGCAATAACAAGAAGGGCGAACCAATTGGTTCGCCCTTTCTATTTTATGTTTAGGCTTTTTTCTCGAGCCAATCCTTTGCATTGACAAAGGCTTCTATCCACGGAGAAACTTCATCCTGCCGGTCTTTAGGGTAGTGAGCCCAGTTCCAGGGGAAGGTCGATCTTTCCAGGTGTGGCATCATTCCCAGGTGTCTTCCGTTATCACTTACTAGAATGGCCGTGTTGTTATGCGAACCATTAGGGTTGGAAGGGTAGGTATCATACCCGTACTCCCCAATGATATTATAACGTTCTTTTTCATATGGGAAACTGAATTTTCCTTCCCCGTGTGCAGCCCAGATTCCGAGTCTGGTGCCCGAAAGCGAATGCAGCATCACCGATTCATTTTCTGAAATTTCTACGGAAGTAAAATTACACTCAAATTTTCCGGAATCGTTGTGTAGCATTTTTGGCTTTTCCTCGTGATCGGGGTTTAATAATCCGAGTTCCACGAATAACTGACAACCATTACAAACTCCGATAGAAAGTGTGTCTTCCCTTGCAAAGAAATTATCAAGTGCGGCTTTGGCTTTTTCGTTGTAAAGGAATGCCCCGGCCCATCCTTTTGCACTTCCCAATACATCTGAATTTGAGAATCCGCCCACCGCAGCAATAAACCGGATATCTTCCAGTGTTTCGCGTCCGGTAATTAGATCCGTCATATGCACATCTTTCACATCAAACCCGGCCATGTCCATAGCGTAAGCCATTTCACGCTCAGAGTTCGATCCTTTTTCCCGAATAATCGCAGCTTTGATTCGCGGGCCCCCTCCTTCGGAGGGGCTCGGGGAGGCTGGTCGTTTTCCTGTAAAATGCTCCGGAAATCTAAAATGTAGTAGTTGCTTTGCGTAGTTTCTGTATCGCTCGGTAGCTTTGTCGAGTCCGCTTTGTTTTTGATCGAGTAAAAAGGAAGTTTTGGTCCAGGTATCCCGCAGCTTCGGAATATCAAATTCCAGCTCTTGATCACCATTTTTGATGGTCAATACTTTCCCTTCCGAAGGAGTTCCAATCTTAAAGAATTCAATATCATTTTCTGATAGAACTGATTCTACAGAAGTATCTTTCGCCTGAAAAACAATTCCGCAGTTTTCAGCGAAAAGAAGTCTTATAGTGTCTTTTTCATTCAATCCCGAAAGCTCTAGATTCGCAGCAAGATCTACATCTGCAAAGCACATTTCCAAAAGAGTGGTGATCAATCCGCCGGAAGAAATATCATGTCCGGCAATGATTTGATCCTGCTTAATTAATTCCTGAAGTATATTGAATGTCTCTCCGAATTTTTTGTTGTCTTTTATAGTGGGGACTTCGTTTCCAATTTTATTCAGGATCTGTGCAAAAGAAGAACCTCCTAATTTATAAGAGTCCTGAGATAAATTGATATAATAGATCGCACCGCCGTCTTTTTGCAGCACAGGCTCCACCACTTTTGTCACGTCTGAACAATGCCCGGCAGCCGAGATAATCACCGTTCCCGGAGAAAGTACATCCTGATCTTTGTACCTCTGCTTCATTGAAAGTGAATCCTTTCCGGTAGGAATGTTTATTCCCAGAGAAATTGCAAAATCTGAAACCCCCTGCACCGCTTCATACAGTCGGGCATCTTCGCCTTCGTTATTACACGGCCACATCCAGTTTGCCGAAAGGGAAACAGATTTCAATCCCTTTTCCAGCGGAGCCCAGACGATGTTGGATAGGGCTTCTGCAATCGAATTTTTGGAACCGGCTACAGGATCGACCAACGCCGAAATAGGGGAGTGGCCGATTGATGTTGCAACTCCTTCTTTTCCGTTGTAATCCAGCGCCATCACGCCGCAATTGTTAAGCGGCAACTGTAAAGGCCCGGCAGTTTGCTGTTTTGCGACCTTTCCGGTCACACAACGGTCTACTTTATTGGTAAGCCAGTCTTTTGAACCGACAGCTTCCAGTTGTAAAACCTGCTCAAGATACTGGTGCAGATTTTCCCCTGAATATGATACTTCTGAATATTTTCTTTGGACGGTCTTGTCCTCCATAATGGTTTTTGGAGAACTTCCGAACATATCACCCAGCGCCAGATCCATTGGTTTCGCACCTGAAGTTTTACTCTCAAAAGTGAATTGTCGGTCATCGGTGACATTTCCTACAGAATATAATGGAGTTCGTTCGCGCTTTGCGATCTTCTTCATCGTGATGAGGTCGCTCTCTCCAATGATCAATCCCATTCTTTCCTGAGATTCGTTTCCGATAATTTCCTTGGCAGAAAGTGTTGGGTCACCAACAGGAAGTGCATCCAGATCGATGTTTCCTCCGGTATCTTCCACCAGTTCGCTCAGACAGTTTAAATGTCCGCCGGCACCGTGGTCGTGGATGGAAACAATCGGATTTTCGTCTGCTTCCACCATCGCGCGGATAGTGTTGGCTGCTCTTTTCTGCATTTCGGGATTGGAACGTTGTACAGCATTAAGTTCAATTCCGCTGCTAAATTCTCCCGTGTCTGCTGAAGAAACGGCAGCACCGCCCATTCCGATTCGATAATTTTCTCCTCCTAAAACAACGATCTTATCTCCCTTTTTCGGAACATCCTTAATCGCCTGGCTCGCTTTTCCGTAGCCGATTCCTCCTGCCTGCATGATCACCTTATCGTATGCCAGCGGACGCTCATTTTCTGTATGTTCAAAAGTCAGGACAGATCCTGCGATTAAAGGCTGACCGAATTTATTTCCGAAATCTGATGCACCGTTGGAAGCCTTGATGAGGATGTCCATGGGGGTTTGGTAAAGCCATGGCCTTGCCGGCATCGCCTTTTCCCATTCCCGGTTTTCCTCAAGCCTGGAATAAGAAGTCATATACACGGCCGTTCCCGCTAATGGCAAGGAACCTTTTCCGCCGGCAAGCCGGTCACGGATCTCACCACCACTTCCGGTAGCCGCTCCGTTAAACGGTTCTACAGTAGTGGGGAAGTTGTGGGTTTCCGCTTTTAACGAGATGACCGAATCATAATCGGACTTTTTATAAAAATCGGGCTTATCTGCGGTTTTTGGGGCAAATTGCTCTACGCGTGGTCCTTTCAGGAAGGCCACATTATCCTTGTATGCAGAAACTATTTCATTCGGATTTTCTTCCGAAGTTTTTCTAATGAGTTTAAACAGGGAAACCGGCTTTTCTTCTCCGTCTATTACGAAAGTTCCGTTGAAAATTTTGTGTCTACAGTGTTCAGAATTCACCTGAGAAAATCCGAATACTTCAGAGTCGGTTAATTTGCGACCCAGTCTTTCAGAAAGCTTTTCCAGATATTCTACCTCTTCAGCGTTTAATGCCAGACCTTCCTCACGGTTGTAGGCGGAGATATCTTCTACCTCAATGACCGGTTCTGGCTCAATATTGATGGTGAAAATATCCTGATTAAGTCCTTCGTACTTTTGGGAAAGCATAGGATCAAAACTGGAATAATGACGATCTACCTGCAGGAATTCTTCAATACGAACAATGCCTTCAATTCCCATATTTTGGGTGATTTCCACGGCATTGGTGCTCCATGGGGTGATCATGGCGGCACGGGGTCCAACAAAAAAATCTGCCAGGGCAGATTTGTTTAAGTATTTCGCGTTTCCAAATAACCAGTTTAATTTGGAGATGTTTTCAGCCGAAAGCGCCTTGTGGGTTTGAACGGCATAAAACTTATTAGGATGGTTTCCGAAGAATAGGATCATTCTGGATGATTTTGTGTTGTTTGTAAGGCAACAAAAATACATTTTTTTAGAAGATTACGACAGTAGTTAAAATGAAAAAAGCCACAAATTCAACTTCTGAATTTGTGGCTTTTCTGAAGGGTTAAGAAACTTAATAAGCTCCCAATCCGTCTACAGTATCTTTCTCCAATACTTCCCACTCCTCTTCGGTGTAGGTGGTATTCGGTGAAGTGATGGTAGATTTTCTTCTAAGAGTTTTATCTTTTCCAAAGTCAACATCTCCTGCCACTCCAATCATATCGATCAAAGTTCCATTTTTGAAAAGGCCAACAGGATCATCTCCGTTAAAATCTATTGGAGCTCCATTTAATATAACATCTGCGGCATCTTTAATTTCCTGAGACTCTGTCCCGCCGTTGGCAAGTACAAAAACAGCACCGCTGGCAAGAGTTCCTTCAAGAACATATTCGTCACTCCATTCTCCGTTTCCGTTTATTTGCTTCTTGACCGAATACTGTGCAAGGTCAACATCTTCTCCGGTTAGGTTTGCGATTTCAACAGCTTTGTTGAATCCGCCTCCTTCAACATATTCAGAAAAGAAAATTTCAGAAGAAGTGCCTCCGCCGTTTTCAGATTCTGCAGCAGTAGTAGCTTCTACAGCAGCACTTAAAGCAGATTCATTGTCGTAAATATCACGGGCAAGTATGGTAAAAGAATATTTGGTTTCGGCTTCCAGTCCTGCAACAGTAAAAGTATTATTGGCAGTAGTGGCATTGTATTCGCCGTTCAAGTAAACGTCGTATTCAGCAATTTCAATATTGTCTGTTGAAGCATCCCAGCTAAGGCTTGCGCTGGTAGCAGTAACTTCGGTAACGGCTAGATTTGCCGGAGTAGTTGGTGCTTGGGTATCTTCATTTGTGGTAATTTCTACTTCTTCACTAGCTTCGGAAACATTTCCGGCAGCATCTACCGCAGTAACAGTTATGGTGTAGGTGATACCCGGAGTTAATCCGGAAATAGTAGTAGAAGTAGAGGTCGTATTAGCAGCTTCTTCTCCATTTAACAGCACATTATATCTTGAAACATTCACATTGTCTGTAGATGCTTCCCAGCTCAAAACTGCAGTTTCGTATCCCACTTCAGAGGCTTTTAAAGCTGAAGGGGCAGAGGGTGCCTCTTCGTCCTCTTCTGCATCGGCATCCCAGCGGTTGGCGGCTTGGTCACCTCCCCAGATCCTAGTTGCAAGGTGCGGATTGTCAATAAAAGGATTTCTATTTCCCTGTGCGCCATAAATAACTTCGTTTCGCTGAATTTCAAGGGCAGAAACAGGGTCTTCTGCATTCCATTCGATAAACAGGTCAAGACCTCCAATTTCAGAAAAAGGTTCGTCATACCTAAGATTCATATACATGATCATACGGGCAACATCACCGCGCCACTCATCACCGGGAAAAAATGAATTTTCATTCACCAGTTTATAAGTTCCTTCACCATCTGTAAAAGGATAATTTGCCCTGATTGAATTCACCTCAACATCGGCTGCACGAAGGTGGTGCATATCCCCTTTTGCAGTATTGTCTACCAAAGATTGTGGATACACATGCTCTGTGTTAAATGTTTGGGTAGGATAGGAATTTCCGCCAGAAAGATATTCTTCCCAGTACCTGCTTTCGCCGGTATAGATAAGGATCACATTTTCTTCATTGTTTGGATCTTCATCTGCCTGGTACAAATAATCATGCCTGTCGGTATATTCCAGCATGTTGGTATGTTTTGCGATGGTGAGAACGGCAAGATCATCATATAGTTCTTCATTTTCTTCAGAAAAATCTATGCTTTCATAGTATTCAGTAAGTGCATCAGGGATGTCGTAGTACGGAGTTTCCTCTACAGGAGGTTCAGGTTCAGGTCCCGGATTTACAGGGTTTACGTCATCGTCTGAACTGCATCCAATCAGGAAAAGAATGGATAGAAATGGTAAATAAAATGATTTTTTCATTTTAAATTTTTAAAGGTTTATGTGTAATTTCAATTATTACAAAAATAGTATTCTTTTCCACCTGCCACTTTAAGGAATCGTAAAATTCCTTTATTTCCGGTATTTTTAAAGCTTGTTAAATAAAAAGATCCTGCATTTTGGTTAAAATGCAGGATCTGTTTTTTACTTTTTCTTTGGAATTACTCTTTTTCCAACAGCGCCATGTAAAATCCGTCATAGCCGGTTTCACTGCTCAGGATTTTTTTATCAGTAGCGAATTTAAAGGCTTCTCCGTCTTCAGATTTCAGGAACTTTTCTACCTGTTCCTGGTTTTCTGATGGCAGCACCGAACAAGTGGCATACACCAGTTTTCCGCCGGGTTTCACCATTTTTGAATACTGATTGAGAATCTCGGCCTGCGTCATTTTAATAGTTTCAATAAACTCCGGCTGCAGTTTCCATTTAGCATCTGGGTTACGGCTTAAAACACCGAGTCCGCTGCAGGGGGCATCAATTAATACCCTGTCTGCAGAACCATAAAGCTTTTTAATGACTTTATTATTGTCGATCACCCGCGGCTCAATATTATGTGCCCCGGCACGCCTGGCGCGTCTTTTCAATTCTTTAAGCTTATTGGCATAAATATCTGTAGCGATCAACTGACCTTTATTTTCCATTTGTGCTGCAAGGTGGAGGCTTTTTCCGCCAGCACCGGCACAGGTATCAACAACCCGCATTCCCGGTTCAACCTGCAGAAATTCTGCTACCAGTTGTGAGGAAGCATCCTGCACTTCAAAAAATCCGTTCTTGAAAGCTTCTGTCCTAAATACATTTGTTCTTTCCTTAAGCTGCAGTGCATTTGGATAACCTTCTATGGATTCAGCTTCTATGCCTTCTTTAGCAAGCTCTTTTTGAAGATTTTCCCTGGTGGTTTTTAAAGTGTTGGCACGTAAAACTACCGGTGCCTGCTCGTTAAGGGCATGAATTTCCTTTTCCCATACTTCTTCCCCCAGCTCTTTCACTCCCATTTCATCCATCCAGTCCGGCACAGATTCCCGAAATTTCCTGATCTTGCTTAATTCGTCGAATTTTCCTTTGATTCGGCGGGTAGGAGTAGGTTCAATTTGTTTCCAGTCTGGGATCTCGATTCCTCTCAGGGTAGCCCAAACCGCGAATAGCCTGAATAGATTTTCCCTGGAATAAGGGGCTTTTACTTCGGCAATTTCGGTGTACAAACGTTTCCAGCGTACAATGTCGTAGGTGGTTTCTGCAATAAAGCTGCGGTCCCGTGATCCCCAGCGTTTGTCACGTTTCAGGGTTTTCTCAATAACCTTGTCGGCATATTCCCCATCGTTAAAAATATTTGAAAGTGCATCAACGGTTGCAAATACCAAATTTCTGTATAAGCGCATAAAATATATTTAAAGCTGCAAAGGTACGGTTTTTTGCTTCGGAATAATTTTATCTTTGAAAATCAAATTCCACCTAATGAATAAATTATATCTTCTGTTATTGATCGCCTTGGCAGGCTGTAATTCAACGGAAAAGAAACCTGAAAGAGCATTTTTTTCTGAAGTAGAGATCGAAACTGTTTATGGAGATTCCATAAGCATCAGGGCGATTGAAATAATGGGTCAAAATGTTGCTTTCGCAGGTTCCAACGGAAAGTATGGATTATACAACGCCACCCGAAATTCAGCAAAAGTAAATCAGCAGAAGTACGATTCGCTGGTGCCCGAATACAGGGCTGTGGCCAGTACCGAAGAAGATTTTTTTATGCTTAGTGTTGGGAATCCTGCGCTACTGTACAAAACAGGAGATGACGGGACTATGAAACTCGTCTATAAAGAAGAACATGAAAATGTTTTTTACGATTCCATGGCTTTCTGGAACAAGGAAGAAGGTATTGCGATGGGAGATCCCGTAGAAAATTGTCTTTCGGTGATTATCACCAGGAATGGAGGGGAATCCTGGGAGAAATTATCCTGTGATATATTGCCTGAAACGGTAGACGGGGAAGCCGCTTTTGCTGCCAGTAATTCTAACATTGCGATAGCAGGGGAGAAAACATGGATCATGTCGGGAGGAATGGCTTCGCGGGTTTTTTACAGTCCCGATAAAGGAAAGACATGGGAGGTTTTCGATACCCCTATTATTCAGGGAGAAGCTACTACGGGAGCCTATTCCGTAGATTTTTACGATGACGAGAACGGAATCATTTTCGGTGGGGATTATACTGCTCCCGAAAACAATACTGCAAACAAGGCTGTGACCAGTGATGGCGGAAAAACCTGGAATCTGGTAGCCGACGGATCGGGACCCGGATATAAAAGCAGTGTGCGCTATGTACCCAATGGCGGCGGGAATGAAATAGTTACCGTTGGATTTACAGGAATCTCTTATTCTGCTGACAAAGGTGCTTCCTGGACGAATCTTTCTGAAGAAGGGTTTTACACCATCAGGTTCCTGAATGATTCTGTGGCTTACGCTGCAGGTAAAAACAGGTTGTCAAGACTTACGTTTAGATAAACAGGTGTCTGTTTTGCTTTGGAAAAACATCCACCAGGTTACCATTTTTTATGTAAAACCTTTAGATGACCTCTCTTTTAAGGAGTGCATTTAAATTTTCTTGTAGAGATCTTATTCGTTGTTGTTATTGGAATGCCTTTCGCGGTATTCTTTGAGAAGCTTTCGGTTAAAATCGTCTTCTGTTTTCTTCAGCTGAATAATTCTTTTCGCAGAAAACATGGTCCTCAACTCCTCGAAAAACTTCTTTTTCAGGAGGTAATCTTCTTTTTCTATCTGCACGTATTCCTGAACCATTTCATTTGCTCTTTCTTCCGTAATGCACTCTATTGCCTGGATATCGGCATGTTCTTTTTTATGAAGGGCTCTTCTTTGTTCTTCAAATTTATTATACACAGGCCAGAATTTCTGCGCTTCCTGTGGAGTTAGGTTTAAACCTTCGGTAATATAGGCGGTCTTGAGAGCTTTAATTTGCTCCCGGCGATCCTCCTTATCCTGAGCCAGCATTTGCAGCGAACTTAGAAGGATAAAACCCAGTAAAAATATTTTTTTCATCTTAATTTTCATTAAATAATACAGATGGTTCCTCAACATTTTCATTGAGGTATTCATATAAAGCTTCAAAATCCACATCGGGTTGACGGGAAGGGATAGCGTACGCTTCTTCTTCACTCATAAACTGGACATCAGAATTTTCATTTTCAAGTGTTTCAAAGAGATAGCTTTCCAGGGTTACAATATCAATATCCTCCACGCCGGCAGCTTGTTGTGCAGGATTTGTGAAAACGGTACTTACAATGGCAATAAAGACAGCTGCAGCTCCCGCAAAATAATAGAACACTTCTTTATTGAGTATGGAAATGATCTTAGGGGGCTTCTTTTGTTCTTCAATTTTCTCAAATAATTCGGCTTCAAAATTTTCAAAATAGTTCTGCGGTACCTTAAAACCGGGGTCTTTCTTTTCCTTCAAAAGATCTTTTTCTCCAGTTGCTGTTACTGCTGCCATTATACGATCTTCCAAAGTCTCAAAATAAGCTTCAGGGACTTTGAAATTAGGATCTTTATGATATGGTAACTTATTCTTTTTCATTTGTTTATTTGACCGAATTTTCTTCTAAAGGTTTAATGGGTTTTGAGAAATTCTTCGATTTTTTTTACCGCAATGTGATAGGAAGCCTTTAAAGCCCCTTCTGAAGTACCTAAGATATCAGAAATTTCTGTATACTTCAATTCCTGAAAGTACTTCATGTTAAAAACCTGCTGTTGTTTTTCGGGAAGAATAGCGATCGCCTTCTGTAGTTTTAGCTGAATCTCATCTCCTTCGAAATAAACATCGCTTTCCAGATTTGCTACGATTTGATCCTGAAGTTCTTCTGAAGTAATCTTCAGCTTTTTCGATTTCTGATTAAGAAAATTTAGTGCCTCGTTGGTGGCAATGCGGTACATCCAGGAAAATAACTGACTGTCACCTTTAAACTGATGGATATTCCTGAAGACCTTGATAAAGGTGTTTTGTAACACGTCATCTGCGTCATCATGGTTCTTTACGATATTCCTGATCTGCCAATACAACCTTTCCTTATAGAGAGATACCAGCTCCCGGAAGGCCGAATTTCGGTTTTCCTGACTCTGAAGGTCCCGTAAAAGTTTTTTTTCAGAAGTTTCCAAAGAAGTTGGTTTAGCTAAATCCCTTATATACTCATTCAGCGGCTGTAAATATAATCTTTATTGTGTAGAATTTCAGGTAAGAAAGGAAGGATTGCAATTGCGCATTTCATCGATGAAATGCATATAAACTAGATAAAATGCACAAAATATTTGGTGGAGACAATTTTAGTAGTATATTTACATCAGTAAAAAAGATAGTACTTTTTTGCTCCAAATTTGAATTATTTCCGCTAGCCCCAAGGTGGAAATAAGGTTTAGAAAAGAATGGATGAACCTACTTCATCCATTTTTTTGTGCCTAATTTTAACCTACCCTGCCCTTTGAGCACCCCTCCGTAGGAGGTGAATATCATTGAAATTTTTATTCGAAAGATTGCATGGCAACCAGCTTTTGGTAGGTTCCATTTTTGGCTAAGAGTTCATCATGTTTGCCTTGTTCCACAATTTCCCCTTTTTGCATCACTACAATCTTGTCGGCATTTTGAATGGTGGATAATCTGTGGGCAATAACAATAGAAGTTCTGTTACGCATCATATTCTCCAGTGCTTTTTGGACCAGCCTTTCACTTTCGGTGTCTAAAGCTGAGGTGGCTTCATCTAGGATCATGATAGGCGGATTTTTAAGGACAGCACGTGCAATAGAGAGCCGTTGCTTTTGTCCGCCACTTAATTTATTTCCGCTGTCCCCGATATTTGTTTCCAGACCTTTTGGCAGCGTCCTTACAAATTCCCAGGCATTTGCGATTTTTAGAGCATCAATAATCTCTTCGTCTGTGGCGTTTTCTTTTGCAAGGCTTACATTGTTCCTTATGGTGTCATTGAAAAGGATGGAATCCTGGGTGACCAATCCCATTAAATCACGTAAAGACTTCTTGGTGATTTGCCGAATGTCTGTCCCGTCTATTTTAATCGAACCTTCATTGACATCGTAGAACCTTGTGACAAGGTTGGCAATCGTAGATTTTCCGCTTCCCGATTGACCCACAAGTGCAACTGTTTGCCCTTTCGGAACCTGCATGCTGAAGTTTTTTAGAACGTTCTCATCTTCATATCTAAAGTAGATATTTTCAATTTCCACGGCATGTTCAAATTCCTTTTTCTCAATGGCCCCGGGTGCATCTAAAATCGTGGAAGGAGTTTCCAATACCTGAAAGATCCTTTCGGCGGCTGCGTCCCCTTTTCTTACACTATAGGTCGCTTTGCTAATTTGTTTGGCGGGCGTAAGAATATTATAGGCCAGTCCCATAAAGGCTATAAAAGTAGCACCATCGAGTGTTCCTTCTATCAATACCATATTTCCTCCAAACCACAGAATAATTACGATGACAAAGATCCCTAAAAATTCACTGGTAGGGGAGGCCAGATTTTGCCGGTTGAGAAGACTGTCCAGGATGGTCTTTAACCTGTTGGTAGAATCCTGAAACTTGTTCCTCATTTTTCCTTCAGCATTAAAACCTTTTACAATTTTAAGGCTGGACAAGGTTTCTTCCACCAGGGAAAGAAAATATCCATTTTCTTCCTGGGCCTGGTTTGACTGACTCTTCAGTTTTTTTCCAATTAAGGAAATTATAAATCCTGAAATAGGAAGAAAAATAAAAACAAAGATGGTAAGCGTAGGACTCATTAACAACATTGCAGTAATGGTGAAAATGATTGTCAAAGGCTCCCGTACCACCAGTTCCAGGATAGAGAGGAAGGAAGTCTGAACTTCATTTACATCGGCCGTGATTCTGGAAATGGTATCTCCCTTTCTCTTTTCAGAAAAATAGGAAACCGGAAGTGCAAGGATCTTATCGTAAATGGCATTTCTAACATCTCTTAAAACCCCATTCCGAAGGAATGTAATAAAGAAAGCCGCCAGGTAACCAAACAGGTTCTTTAAAAAGAACAGGATGATCACAATGGCACATACGAATACCAGCGCAGAAACTTCATCTGCATTGACCCTTTGGGTAACTTCATAATTAAAGGCATCCACCACGTAATCCTTCACTCCCCGCCATCCATCCCAGCTGGGCGCTACAGCAACCCTTCTCGTTTTATCAAAAAGGATTTGGATTACGGGAATTAATGCCAGGAAGGATAATGTACTGAAAAGGGCATAAAAAACATTGCAAATAATATTCAGTATCGCGTACCTTTTATAGGGAATAGCGAACTGAAGGATCTTTTTAAAATAATTCATTCAATAGGGCCTTTAGGCCAGTTTTAAGTCAGTCTTTATGCCTGCTATTTTTTTAGACAATTCTTTACTAACCTTATCGTAATCTTCGGTTTTATCCAGATCTGTATTCACACTAAAGTAAAATTTGATCTTAGGTTCGGTTCCACTAGGTCGCGCCGCGACTTTGGTTCCGTTTTCGGTGTAATAAATAAGGACATTGGATTTCGGAATATCCAGGGTCTGGATTTCCTGAGAGTTGGAACTGCTGTTAATAGCTTCCGAACTTAGATAATCTTCTACTAAAACCACTTTTTCTCCGGCTATTTCCTTCAACGGATTTTCTCTAAGGCTTATCATCATGTTCTTAATTTGGGCTTCACCGTCAATTCCCTTTTTAACCAGCGAGATCAATTCTTCACGATATAGTCCGTATTTCTGATAGAGTTCCAGTAGTTTTTCGTAAAATGAAATTCCCTGTTCCTTCATTTGGGCTGCAATTTCACAGGAAAGCAAAGTTGCCGTCACAGCGTCTTTATCACGAACAAAATCGCCGACCATATAACCAAAGCTTTCTTCGCCACCACCCACAAAATCAAGTTCAGGATGGTCTTTAATCATTTTAGCAATCCATTTAAATCCGGTGAGGCCTTCTTTATATTCCACTCCGTAATCTTCAGCTACAATTCGTAGCATTGGGGTAGAAACAATGGTGGATCCTATAAATTCATTACCGTCTATTTTCCCCTGTTTTTTCCACTGTTCCAGTAAGAACCAGGTCATCACCAGCATGGTTTGGTTTCCGTTGAGCAACACCATTTTTCCATTAAGATCCTTTACTGCAACCCCAAGACGGTCCCCGTCTGGATCTGTACCTATCACAATATCTGCATCTTCTTTAGCGGCAATTTCTAAAGCCATTCTTAAAGCTTCAGGTTCTTCTGGGTTTGGGGATTTTACTGTTGGGAAATTTCCGTTGGGTTCTTCCTGCTCTTTTACAATATGAATGTTGTTGTAACCTGCTTTTTCCAGTACCTTCGGAATTAGGGTAATCGAAGTTCCGTGAAGCGGGGTGAAAACAATCTTCAGGTTTTCCTTTGCTGAAGCAGAAGTATCGAAACTTCCGTTTTCAACTGAAGCTTTTGCAAAAGCCTCGTCTACCTGGGTGTCAATAGGTTTAATGAGATCATTGTTGGCTTCGAAATTTATTTCAGCATAATCAAGTCCGTTGATTTCTTCAACGATCTCTTTATCCTGTGGTGGCACCAGTTGGCCACCGTCCTGCCAATAAACTTTGTATCCGTTATATTCCGGCGGATTATGACTTGCCGTTAACACGATTCCCGCCTGGCAATCAAGATATTTTACAGCAAAAGAAAGTTCGGGGGTAGGGCGTAGGTCAGAAAACAGGTATACCTGGATTCCGTTAGCCGAAAAAACATCGGCTACTACCTGTGCCAGTTCCTTACTATTATTTCTACAGTCATACGCTATTACGACCTTTAGATCTTCTCCTGAAAATTGACTTTTAAGATAGTTTGAAAGTCCCTGCGTATTTTTTCCGAGGGTATATTTATTGATCCTGTTAGTGCCGGGCCCCATAATTCCGCGCATTCCGCCGGTCCCGAATTCAAGATCTTTATAAAAACTTTCCTTAAGTCCGTCTGGGTTACTCTCCAGGAGTTCCTCAACGCTTTTTTGGGTATTTTCGTCAAAAGGTGGCTTAAGCCAGGATTCCGCTCTGCTTTTAATATCGTAATAGCTCATGTGTTTCTCTTATTTTTTAAAACAAAAATAAGGATTTAATGGGAAAGGCGGTTAAAATTGGCCGGTAGTTTGGCTTATGCGATAGCGATCTTTCTCCCTGCTGCTTCTAAGGATGAGTTCCCCGAGAAATCCTGTAAGGAAAAACAGTGTTCCTATAATCATGGTAACCAGGGAAATATAGAACCAGGGATTATCGGTCACCAGAATGCCGGGTTGCCCGTGGTATAATTTGTATAACTTGGAGCCACCTATCCAGGCGGCAGCGAGCAGGCCTAAGAAGAACATGAGGATTCCAAGGGCACCAAACAGGTGCATGGGCCTTTTTCCGAATTTTGACAGAAACCAGATCGTAATGAGGTCGAGAAAACCGTTAATGAAACGTTCTGCTCCAAATTTCGTTTTTCCGTATTTTCTTGCCTGGTGCTGCACCACCTTCTCGTTTATTTTACTGTATCCGGCGTTCTTTGCGAGCACGGGAATGTACCGGTGCATTTCCCCGTACACATCTATATTTTTAATAACTGCTTTTTTATAGGCTTTGAGTCCGCAGTTGAAATCGTGTAATTTTAACCCTGAAGTTTTTCTTGCAGCGGCATTGAATAATTTCGAAGGCAGGTTTTTAGAAAGCACCGAATCATATCTTTTCTTTTTCCAGCCCGAAATAAGGTCATAGCCTTCGGTGGTAATAAGCTGATATAATTCCGGAATTTCTTCAGGGTTATCCTGAAGGTCTGCATCCATGGTAATAATCACATCTCCCTGGGCTTTGTCAAAACCTACGTGCAGGGCCTGGGATTTTCCGTAGTTGCGATTGAATTTTATGCCTTTCACGGCTTCATCTTCAGCAGCAATTTGTTGTATGATCTTCCAGGAGTTATCTGTGCTGCCATCGTCTATGAAGATGATTTCATAAGAAAAAGAATTGGACCGTAAGACTTTTACGATCCAATTATATAATTCCTTTAAAGATTCTTCCTCGTTAAGAAGAGGGATGACAATAGATAACTGCATTCAAATTTTTTTAAACTTCGTATGGTCTTTTTTGCTTCATGATCAAACCTGCAATGAGAGAATAGATCAATCCTAGAAATGCACTAAAGGCAATCCATATGGCACTTCCAATTAAAGGATCAGATCCCCATTTCACCCATTCGAGGGTCGCTTCTATCTGCTCATCTGTCATTGTTCCGGCTTCAGCTAATTGATCTCTTGTGGCGTCAATTGCCTGCTGGGCATAGGTTGGTTCTATAACATAATTAAAAAGCAGGTTATAAACCAAAAATATCAATCCGCTGATAACTGCAGTTGCAACTCCGGTTTTTAAAGCTTCACTAACGCTTAAAAATCCACCATTTTCTTTTTTATATGCCTTGATAGCAATAATAATAACAACGGGGAAAATGACATAATAGATGTACATAGGCCATTGTACTCCTTCAAGAGCCATTCCCGTAACGTACATTAATAACGCTATTAATACTATGATAATTCCAAGGATAACTCCATAAGTAATGGCAAATTTGCCAGGCGATTGTGCTGTTAATTGTTCCATTTTTGACTAATTTTGGTTTGGTTGAATTATTTGCACAATTAGTAAGCAAATATAACAAAACGTTACACAGGAAAGTTAACTTTCGTTTAGGTGTGAAAAATAAGATCTAATAGTTGTTTTTTTGGAAAAATTAATTAAATTTGCACCTCGAAAAAATTACAAGATTTTAAAGATTAAAGAGATGAAGCAGGGAATCCATCCGGAAAATTATAGATTGGTAGCGTTTAAAGACATGTCTAATGACGAAGTTTTTATTTCTAAATCTACCGCAAATACTAAAGAAACGATTGAGGTTGAAGGCCAGGAATATCCGTTGATAAAATTGGAAATTTCCAGAACTTCTCACCCATTCTACACCGGTAAATCCAAATTATTGGATACAGCTGGTCGTATCGACAAGTTCAAGAATAAATACGCTAAATTCAAGAAATAATCTCTTGCTTTTATAATATATAGGAAAGCCTCCAGGAATGGAGGCTTTTTCATTTTGTGAAATTTTCATAGTGTTGGCACGAGAGCTAATTACGAGAAAATGAACATCTTTTAAGGGCCCTTTTACATGTTACAATTTCATTAGAACCATATTAGTAGTTTCATAATTGCCCTGATCCTCGTACATTTACCGAAAAATTGATGAACATGAATTATATTCTTTTTGATGGTTCTGCCAGGAACCAGCTTTTGCCTTTTACTTTTACCCGCCCTGTGGCCGACCTAAGGATCGGAATCTTAACAATAAGGGAAAAATGGGAAAAGTGGCTGCAAACAACAACTTCTACTGTAACCGAGGATTATTTGGCTGATAAATGGCCAATGGTGGAAATGGAAGAGAATATCATGATCAATGCTTCTTTTTTGCCTACCGAAGAGCTCGTAGCGCAGATTTCCAATCTTCAGGAAAATCAGGTTATTTTCTATGAAGAAGATATTGTAGCCTTTTTTGCAAAGGAAGATCAGGAGGTGGACCTTAACTCATTCGAGACTTTAGAACTTGAAGGGGAGGCTTTTAATGTTAGTAACACCTGGCATTTATTTGAAAAAAATGCGGAAGCAATTGCTTCCGACTTCGAGTTGTTGACAAAAGACAGGGAAAGTGAACCACTTTCGGCCACCAATAAAACCATTGCTCCCGAAAATATTTTTCTTGAAGAAGGAGCGAAAGTGGAGTTTAGTATTTTAAATGCTTCCGAAGGACCCATTTACATTGGTAAAGATGCAGAGATCATGGAAGGAAGCATTGTACGCGGACCATTAGCCATGTGTGAAGGATCGGGATTAAAAATGGGATCCAAAATTTATGGAGCTACTACCGTGGGGCCTTTCAGCAAAGTAGGAGGAGAGGTGAAAAACTCTGTTATTCTTGGTTATTCCAATAAAGGTCATGAAGGATTCCTTGGGAATTCTGTACTCGGAGAATGGGTTAACCTTGGAGCCGATACCAATACTTCCAATCTAAAAAACAATTATGCTGAAGTAAGGCTGTGGGATTATGATTCTGAAGGTTTTGCCAAAACCGGATTGCAGTTTTGCGGACTCATGATGGGAGATCACAGTAAATGCGGAATCAATACCATGTTCAATACCGGAACCGTGGTAGGGGTAAGTTCCAACATTTTTGGAGCAGGATTTCCACGGAATTTTATTCCCGATTTCAGCTGGGGTGGTAGCGGCGGCATTACTACCTACAAAACCGAGAAGGCTTTTGAAGTGGCAGAAATTGTCATGAAACGAAGAAATATTCAGTTCACCGAAGAAGATAAAGCTATTCTGGAACACGTTTTTGAGCAGACAAAAAAGTGGAGAAGGATCTAAAAGATCAATTTTTTAGTTATTTTTAACGGTAGCTAAACAAATGATAATCAGGTGAAAAACTATATATTTTTATTTATTTCTGCTTTTACTTTTTGTTCATGTTCTACTGAAGTTTCCAATGAACCCGACCAAAGAGATTTGGCTCCCATAGAATCTGATATCAAAGTGACCCTGCTGGAACATTTATCAGAAGAAGGTCCGGAGTTCAAGATAAGATCAGAGACGGTGGAACTGCAGCCGTGCATTAATTTTTATCTGACTACAGAATTTAATTACGCGCCCGAAGGTCTAAAGATAAACTACCCCGGAATTTATAAACCCGAAGTTTGTTTTACGGCGCTGGGGCCTGCAACTTCTGAGAAAATTTTTCCTTATGAAAATGGCACTTTTGAGGTGGAATTTGTCAATGAAGGAGTTTCCAATAAAGGGGAACTGATAGTTGATGATGAAAAATATTTCATGAAATTGTTTTCTCCCGTAAATGTATTTGTGGATAAGGAAACCCTGTACAAAATTCCTGAAAACTCCTATTGGGGAATTATTGGCTACCACGAAGAATCATCTGCAGGGCTGGCACAGAAATTCAGGAATGAATTAAAAGCTGAAAATGCGGTCTTCAAACAGTATAAAGATGGGAATTACGGATATTTTGAAGTGGTCAACGGTAAGATGCAACTTCCGAAACTCCACGGTTACTGGTTTGCTGAACCGGTTATTTTTCAATTTGATGGAGGTGTTGAGCAATTAAAAGAAATTATGGCAAATTTTGCTTCGGAACATGGAGAGGAGATCAATATTAGTTTGAATTCTTCCCGGGGTGACGAGATACATTCCTATAGTTTGTAGCCTTAAGGGCTGAGATAATGCATGAGGTTTTGCTTCAGGTTTAATGCGATGTCAATACCAGAACATAAAATAAAAGAAAACAACAGAAAGCACCAGGAGTATGGCAGCGGTAATCATCAGGATCTTCCGCTGTCTTTTTTTTATGAGCAAGGATCATTTTTTTTTCGGAGTTCTTTTAATTCTTCCCCGGTGGGATTGCGATGACTTTTGACTCCACTAATGCCGGAACCTGTCATAGTTAAAATTTATCGGTTTTGGCCGTTCTTTCCCTGCGGTTATTCTTTAGGCATACAATTGCGCCGATCGCACTTCCGAAACTCATATTTTGACTTTTATAAATATAGCAGAAAAAAATAAAGTAAAGGAAATTTCAGTAGACCTCCGTTAATTGATAAAATCAATTATAGTTGGTATCTTTGCGGGCTTCAAAAGGTGATTTTGAACAGCATTTTTTAGTAATTGAAAACCTGCTGATTTTGAGCAGGTACTTCAGAAGATGAATATGGAAAGTACCAAAAAAGTAGCATTTTATACCCTTGGCTGTAAACTGAATTTTTCAGAAACCTCTACCATTGCCCGATCCTTTAAGGATGAAGGCTTCAGCAGGGTTGATTTTTCAGAGGCTGCAGATATATACGTTATCAACACCTGCTCGGTGACCGATAATGCCGACAAACGCTTTAAAACCATTGTAAAGCAGGCGCAAAAAGCCAATGAAAACGCTTTTATCATAGCCGTAGGTTGTTATGCGCAACTAAAGCCCGAAGAACTTGCGGCTGTAGATGGGGTGGACCTTGTTCTGGGGGCTACAGAGAAATTCAAGATCACTAATTACCTGAACGACCTTACCAAAAATGACTTTGGTGAAATCCATTCCTGCGAGATACAGGAAGCCGATTTTTATGTAGGTTCTTATTCTTTTGGGGACAGGACCCGTGCCTTTTTAAAGGTTCAGGATGGATGCGACTATAAATGCACCTACTGTACCATCCCGCTGGCCCGTGGTATTTCCAGAAGTGATACCCTTCAAAATGTGCTTCAGAATGCAAAAACCATCAGTGATAAAGGCATCAAAGAAATAGTACTTACAGGGGTTAATATCGGAGATTACGGAAAAGGTGAGTTTGGAAACAAAAAACACGAACATACTTTTCTGGATCTTGTGAAAGCCCTGGATGATGTGGAAGGTATTGAACGCCTGCGCATCTCTTCCATAGAACCCAATCTTCTGAAGAATGAAACGATTGATTTTGTTTCCCGGAGCAATACGTTCGTTCCTCACTTTCATATTCCGCTACAAAGTGGAAGTAATGCTATTCTGAAGGCGATGCGACGCAGGTATATGCGCGAATTGTATGTGGACCGGGTTGCGCAGATCAAATCGACCATGCCAAATGCCTGTGTAGGCGTAGATGTGATTGTGGGCTTTCCGGGGGAAACAAATGAACAGTTTATTGAGACTTATAATTTCCTGAATGAACTGGATATTTCTTACCTGCATGTGTTCACGTATTCCGAAAGAGATAATACCGTAGCAGCAGAAATGAGCGATCCTGTTCCTGCAAAAATCAGAAAGAAAAGAAGTAAGATGCTTCGTGGACTTTCAGCTAAAAAGCGCCGTGCTTTTTATGAATCCCAGTTGGGGAATAGTGGCACTGTTTTATTTGAAGGTGAAAACAAAGAAGGATATATCCATGGCTTTACAGAAAATTATGTGAAAGTAAAAACTCCATGGAATCCTGCATTGGTGAATACGCTTCATGAGATCCGGTTAGAACGGATCGATGAAGATGGTCTGGTAAGATTTGAATGGATAGAAGAACCGACTGCCCTGGCTGTCTAAATATTTATACCCACAGGTAATAAATCTTTGTATTTTCTCTTATTTTTGCGCATATATTTTGCAATAGCAGGGCTGGTAGGAACGACCCTGTGGGAATCTCTCTCCTTGATCTCTTCCAGAACGACGTTGATAAATGTTTCCAGATAACCCTTTTCACGAAGCTCAGGGCTCATTACTACTTTGGTGAGAAAAATTTTTCGATCCTGTTGTGAATATTCAATCTTAACCAGTTCTCCTTCAATTTCACTTTCGAACTGTCGGAGGAATTCGTTGTCATTAATAGATAGTTCAGTGCTCATTTGGTAGAATTATTTGTTAATACTGTATCAAAAAGTCAGCCATAATTAAATTTAGCGAAGACCTCTAACAGTTTTTGGGCTTCCTTTATGGTTATAACCATATAATAAACGAGGACAGAAATAGTTTTACTATTTGAATGGGTGAACCATCAAAAAGCCGTAAAAATCCATTAAATTTGAACATAAAAGTACTGTTTTTGTGCCAGTTTTGGCAACCAATTGCTGTGTAAATGAAAGAAGACTCTAAAATTCATGTGTATTGCATGCCCGGTTTGGCTGCGAATCCTACCATCTTTGAAAAAATTGAGCTTCCAGAGGAGAAATATGAGATCCATTGGCTTGACTGGCTGTTGCCGAAGAAAAAGGAAACCTTGAATGATTATGCCCGAAGGTTATGCAAGAAAGTAAAGCATGATAATGTGGTACTGATAGGAGTCTCTTTTGGTGGAGTTGTGGTTCAGGAAATGGCACAGTTTCTTAACGTAAAGCGGCTTATTATTATTTCCAGTGTAAAATGCCAGCGGGAACTGCCAAGGAGAATGCGCTATGCAAAGTCAACCGGGTTATTCAGGGTCTTGCCTACCAGCCTTGCAGGGCAGTTAGATTTTCTGGAGAAGCTTGCAGTTGGGGATTATGCCCAGAAACGGATTAAACTTTATAGGAAGTACCTTTCTATTACAGACACCCGTTATCTTGATTGGGCAATTGAACAAATGGTATGCTGGGATAAAAGAGATCCCATGCAGGAAATAGTGCATATTCACGGAGATAAGGATGAGATCTTTCCGCATAAATATATAGAAGGTTGTATCACCGTTCCCGGCGGTACTCATGTTATGATCATTAATCGATTCCGATGGTTTAATGAACACCTGGATGAGATCATTGAAACAGGAAAACTACAGAAAATAATAGAAGAACAATATTAAAAGATGAAGATGAAAGCGACCAAAAAAATGCTGTTGTTAGGTACCGTGATAATAGCCGGTGCATTTAGTATTTATGCAGTGCAGGATGCAAATACAGACGAGAATCAAAAGGAAAGGCTCGTGAATGATTATAACGTATACGCCATTCCTGTGCCCGATAACCTGGAATTTGCAGGTGAACCTGTTCCCGTGGAGAGTCCGGATATTTATGAGCGAATGGATCGGGAACTTTTGGTGAATACCTACTGGCAATCCAATGCTTTTTTGCTGATCAAAAGAGCGAACAAATATTTTCCGGTGATCGAACCTATTCTTGCTGAATATGGGGTGCCCGATGATTTGAAATATATTGCTGTCATAGAAAGCGGATTGACCAATGCGGTGTCTCCGGCTGGAGCCAGGGGATTTTGGCAGTTCATGGAACCCACCGGAAAGGAATTGGGCCTGGAGATCAACTCCAATGTGGATGAAAGATATAATCTGGAGAAATCCACCAGGGCTGCAGCGGAATATTTAAAAAGGTCTAAAGAAAAGTTCGGTTCCTGGACATTGGCAGCAGCAGCATACAACGCCGGAAATTACGGAATCAGTAAGCAGTTGGATCGCCAGGAAGTGGGAGATTATTACGATCTTTTGTTGGGGGAAGAGACGGGAAGATATGTTTTCAGAATCCTAGCGCTTAAGGAGATCCTTCAGGATCCAAAGAGATTCGGATTTAATTTCAGAAACAAAGATCTTTATCATGATGTGCCTTCCTATAAAGTGAAAGTAGATACAGCAGTAACAGATTTCCCTGCCTTTGCAAGAAGTTTCGGGATCAATTACAAGATTTTAAAGATCCATAATCCGTGGTTGCGGGAAGCGCATTTGAACAACCGCTCCAGGAAAGAATATTTAATCGAATTACCTGAAAAAGGTTATTACAGTATGATGGATTAGGAAAAAGGGAGGTTTTATTTAAAGGCTTTTTGAAAAGCCATAACTTGTTTTAGTATAATTGTTTCTCTCGAACACCTTGACAAGGAAAAGGATAGAACCAGACCCTGAAAGGGTCGAATATTATAGAAACCAAGTGTGTACAAGATACGACCCCTTCGGGGTGGAATGTTATTTCGATTCGAGTTTTTATAAATATGCAATCCCTTCGGGATTTAATCTAACCTATCCAGATTTTGTGAAAACAAAATGTTCATCCTGATCCCATTCAAAAAGACGAATTCAGGTTAACAAATATGAAAAAAAAGTTTTGTTAAGGTAACTTTCCTTCAGGTGAATGCTGACTTAATTCACTGCTGTCCCGAATTAACAGAGCGGAAATTCCTTCAGAAAAAGCTTTGTGATTAATATTAAAAGATTCTTCAGATTTTATTCCGTAGGGATGGGTTACGCTGCGGCGTATATCCACTATTTTTTTATCCTTATTCAGAAGGAAAGAGGTGGGGACGCCTAAAGAATGTTTAAGGTTTCTGATGACGTAATTGCTCTCGTTGCTCAGTTCGTCGACGTAAAGCACCTTAATCGATTTGTGATATTGCCTGGCAAGTGTTTTTACAGTCTTTTGATTGTCCCAAAAAAGGACCACAAAATCTATCCTGTCGTGATATTTATCAGCAAGCTCATTCAGTGCGGGGATCTCGCCTTTGGTGGGAACGATCCAGGAAGCATTTGTGATGAGGTAAAGTGGTTTTCTTAATTCATCCAGCGGGAAAACTTTGTTTTTTAAGCTTTTCACCTTAAAATTATCGAGGTAACTACCTTTCAGGCAATTGTTCACCAGGGAATCAAACAGGAATTTTGCTCTTTCTGCGTCGTCTGCACGGTAGGCTTTCTGTGCCTTTGTATCATATTTAGGCAAATGCATGGCAAGAGCTTCAGAAAAATAAAGATTTTCATCCTGTGCCTTTCCCGAAACTGTAAGAAGAATAGTAAATAAACAGAGTAAAACTCTTACCATATATTCTCATTAAAGTTGCCTGCCGCAAAATTAATGAAGAAGTGAACCTTAGCGAAAAGTTTTCGATGAAGGGTATGGATATTAGTTAACCAACAATGATAAAAAAAGGAATTAACCTCCTGTTATGAAAAAAGCCACAGAGTGGCTTTAGATCTTTTTCATTTGCTGTTTCATCATCTTGATTTGTTCATCCAGCATTTTATGCTTATCAAGTTTTTTTGCCTCCTGGAGCAGCATTTGTGCCTCGCGTTTTCTCCTCTTGGTCATAGCGATCCCGGCAAGGTTTAATTTGGCCATTGCAAGGTCCTGATCCATCGAAAGGCCCAATTTAATGGCTTTTTTGAAAAATTTTTCCGCCTGTGTAATGTTGGTTTGGGAAACCATGAGTCCGTGCAGGTACCAGTAGTACCCCTGTTGTTTTTTGGTAAGTGCTTTTTCAGGATCTTTTATTTTGTCCAGCCATTTTTTTGCTCCGTCAAAATCCTGCTTTCTAAGTCGAAGGAAAGCCATCAGGATCATTTCATTCTTGTAGTAAAGGAAGATAAATATAGAGGCAAGCAGGATTAGGAAAATACCATTTCCGATGTTTCCTTCTATAAATTGCCATATGGCGAGGGCGAAAATGATTCCGGCAAGAATCAGTTTGAAAATTTTATTGAACATATTCGTTATTTTGAAGGCCGCAAAGGTAAGAAAAACAATTGAAAATTATTTTAATTTAGGGTTTGTGAGAGTGAAAACTCTTTGTATATTTGCCCGCAGTTTTAGGGACAGGTCTTAAAACATTATTTCAAGCGATTTCAAAGAAGATTAAAGATAATTATCATGAAAAGAACGTTTCAACCATCTAAGAGGAAAAGAAAAAACAAGCACGGTTTCAGAGAGCGTATGGCGAGTGTTAACGGAAGAAAAGTGCTGGCCCGTAGAAGGGCTAAGGGAAGAAAGAAATTATCGGTTTCCTCAGAGAACAGACACAAACACTAATGATAATTAGTTTTCGAAAATAACAAAGGTGTTACTTTTTTAAGTAACGCCTTTTTTTATACCTAAAAGCTTCATAGTTTTATAACTCCACTATAAATTTTTCAGATGCCCAAGAATCAAAACTTTAAATGTGTACTACTAATCGGCTCGGGACCAATTATTATTGGCCAGGCCTGTGAATTTGACTATGCAGGAGCACAAGCCCTGAAATCACTAAGCGAGGAAGGAATTGAGACGGTCCTGATCAACTCTAATCCGGCGACTATCATGACCGATCCTTCCATGGCCGATCATGTGTATTTAAAACCGCTAACCACGCGCTCCATTGTAGAGATATTAAAGAAACATCCTAATATTGATGCTGTTTTACCCACCATGGGTGGTCAAACCGCCCTTAACCTTTGTATCGAAGCAGATGAAAAGGGGATATGGGAAGACTTTGGTGTGAAACTTATTGGGGTGGATATTGACGCTATCAATATCACCGAAGACCGGGAGAAGTTTAAGCAGTTAATGGGCCGCATTGGAATACCTGTTGCTCCTGCTCAAACAGTAACTTCTTACCTTGAAGGAAAGGAAGTAGCGCAGGAATTTGGATTTCCTTTGGTGATACGTGCCTCTTTTACCCTTGGGGGTAGTGGAGCTTCTTTTGTTCATACCGAAGATCAATTTGACGAGCTGCTTACCAGGGGGCTCGAAGCCTCTCCTATCCACGAAGTTTTAATTGATAAAGCACTTCTTGGCTGGAAAGAATATGAGCTGGAATTGCTGCGGGATAAAAATGACAATGTCGTGATCATTTGTTCTATAGAGAACATGGACCCTATGGGAATCCATACGGGTGACTCCATCACAGTAGCACCTGCCATGACATTGAGTGATACCTGCTATCAGAGAATGCGGGATATGGCCATTAAAATGATGCGCAGTATCGGAGATTTTGCTGGTGGATGTAATGTTCAGTTCGCCGTAAGTCCCGATGAGAATGAAGACATTATTGCGATAGAGATCAATCCCCGTACCTCCAGGTCTTCGGCCCTGGCTTCAAAAGCTACCGGATATCCTATTGCCAAAATCGCTGCCAAACTTGCACTGGGTTACCACCTGGACGAACTGGAAAATCAGATCACTAAATCTACTTCAGCTTTATTTGAACCTACGCTGGATTATGTTATTGTAAAGATCCCACGCTGGAACTTTGACAAATTTGAAGGTAGTGACCGCACCCTTGGCCTGCAAATGAAATCTGTAGGGGAAGTGATGGGAATTGGCCGTTCCTTCCAGGAAGCATTGCATAAAGCAACACAGTCCCTTGAGATCAAGCGCAACGGACTTGGTGCCGATGGGAAAGGCTATACCAATTACGACCAGATTATTGATAAACTCACGCACCCAAGCTGGGATAGGGTATTTGTGATCTACGATGCCATTCAGCTGGGGATTCCGTTGAGCCGCATCCATGAGATCACCAAAATAGATATGTGGTTCCTTAAACAATATGAAGAACTGCATGCCCTGGAGGTGGAAATTTCCAATTTCTCAATTGATTCTTTGCCAAAAGACCTTTTACTCGAAGCAAAGCAAAAAGGTTTTGCAGACCGGCAAATCGCTTATATGGTAGATTGCCTTGAAAGTCAGGTGTATAATAAGAGAGATGAGCTGGGCGTCAACCGTGTCTATAAACTGGTGGATACCTGTGCTGCGGAATTTAAAGCGAAAACACCTTTTTACTACTCCACTTTTGAAGCTGAAATTGAAACTTCAGGAGGAACAAAATATGTAGAGAACGACAGTAAATCTTCAGATAAAAAGAAAATTGTGGTTCTTGGTTCGGGGCCAAACAGAATAGGGCAGGGAATTGAATTCGATTACTGCTGTGTGCACGGGGTGCTTGCCGCATCTGAATGTGGTTACGAAACCATTATGATCAACTGTAATCCTGAAACGGTTTCTACCGACTTTGATATTTCAGATAAACTTTATTTCGAGCCGGTATTCTGGGAACATATCTATGATATTATCCGCCACGAAAAGCCCGAAGGGGTGATCGTGCAGCTGGGCGGACAAACAGCGCTTAAACTTGCTGAAAAACTGGATCGCTACGGAATTAAGATAATGGGAACCAGCTATAAGGCACTCGATTTAGCTGAAGATCGTGGAAGTTTCTCAAGGCTGCTTCAGGAAAATGACATTCCTTATCCGGAATTTGGGGTTGCCGAAACTGCTGAAGAAGCGCTTAAACTTTCTGATGAGCTTGATTTTCCAATCCTTGTAAGGCCTTCGTATGTACTTGGAGGACAGGGAATGAAGATTGTGATCAACAAGAAAGAACTTGAAGAGCATGTAGTGGATTTACTTCGGAAAATCCCGAATAACAAACTGCTGCTCGACCATTATTTAGACGGTGCCATCGAAGCCGAAGCAGATGCTATTTGTGACGGGGAAGATGTCCAGATCATTGGGATCATGGAGCATATAGAACCCTGCGGAATCCACTCTGGTGACTCCAATGCGGTGCTGCCACCATTTAACCTTGGAGACCTGGTAATGCAGCAGATTAAAGACCATACCCGAAAAATTGCGCTGGCATTGAATACAGTTGGTTTGATCAACATTCAGTTTGCCATCAAAGATGATATGGTGTACATTATCGAAGCTAATCCACGTGCTTCCAGGACGGTTCCTTTTATTGCCAAGGCTTACAAGCAACCTTATGTGAATTTCGCGACCAAGGTTATGCTGGGAGCAAAAAAGGTGAAGGATTTTAAATTTGATCCGCAGCTGGAAGGTTATGCCATCAAGCAACCGGTTTTCTCCTTTGATAAATTCCATAAAGTAAACAAACAACTGGGGCCGGAAATGAAGAGTACCGGGGAAAGCATTCTGTTTATTGACAGCTTAAGAGATGATGCTTTTTACGAGTTGTATTCAAGAAGAAAGATGTATTTGAGCAAATAAGCTCAACAATAAATTTTATTTAAAAAAAGCTGTCCTGAAAAGGGTAGCTTTTTTTGTGTACTGGAGAGTTATCTGTCGTCTATATTAACGAATGACACGGAAATAATTTTCCGTGTAAAGACCCAGCTATATATATTACAGGGTCGCCTGGAGTAACAAGACTTCTGGCTGTATTTTTCTACCCCATATGGCTTAAATCCTTTTATATTTATAACTACAGCCTTCAAAACAAATCACACTGGTGGGAGTTAAAATAAGATAATTGGATTTAAAAGTGAGTTTGTAAGTGATAGCTCCTTCCGGGTTCTCAATTCCAGTTGTAAATCCGTCGCAGGTATAGGTTAGAAATAATTCATTTGATTCGATTGAAAATTCTCCGGTTGTACATTCAGGAAACCTGTTAGATTCAAAGGATCCATTGCTTAAAAAGGTGATTTCTTCTCCACTTTCAATATCCACCCAGTATTGTGGTCCGCCGGAACTAATATAGGCCTCTACTAATTTCCAGTTTCCCAAAATAGAGTTGTCATAGGACAAATCTTTGCTTTCCGGTACTTCATCATTTTTTGAGCAGGAAGACATGATAAAAACGGAAGCTAAAATAAAATATTTAAGAAATTTCATGATTGAGTATATGTTGGTTATACTATAATGACCTTAAAAGTCTAAAAGGTTGCGTGATATCCTAGTAAAAATAGGTTATGAAATGTTTTTGTTTGAAATACCCTTCAAATTTTGCCAATGCTTCCGTTAAAACAATCTCGGCTGGGGAGCTTTTACGGCTGCAGTATCATCAGGATTTATTACGGGCAGGTGGTTATCGTTTTAATTCGTTGATTGTTTCTATATACAATTCTCATAATCTATATTCCTGACCCTGTAAATTCTGGACGCACTCCCGGTGTAACCTTTAATACTTCCAATGCATCTCCCTGTGAAGCTTTTGATAAATTTTCGATATTAAAAACCAGGCGGTCAATTTTTCGTTCAATTAATTTCTTCGTTGCTTCTATAATTACTTCGTCCAGTTTCTGAGATTTTACAATCTCAATGGTTCCCAGATCTATCGCATTTTTTGTCAGCGATAGATCTTTTGTGTAAAGTACCTGCCCAACATATGTTACCTGCAATTTATATTCGCCGGAGCTTGCATTGAGATGGAACACCCCCTGCGCATCTGTAACCACTCCAATAAGATCTGAAGACTGATCTGTGAACAATATAATTTCAGCAAATTCTAAAGGATCCTGTGTTTCTTTTTCAATAATTAGCCCCTTTATTTCGGTTTGAGCTGCTATGTCTAGACTGGTAAGAAATAGTAGAAAGAATAAAATTCTCTTCATTAAAAGGGTTTTGAAGGAGGCTTAAAGTTCCTAAATTCATATAATTCTGATTTCAAAAAACTGATCTGAAAGTATTAAGACTGAAATCGCAGTCATTATCATCAATGTGGTTATCAGCTGGAATTTCCAACTTAATTTATGTTTTCTCGAGATGCTGTAAACCATTAGGAGCAAAAAACCGGTCACTATTGCCGAAATAGTAAAAAGGCCGATGTCGAGAAAAATCCCGATTCTTCCTTCATCATTCGGATGTACGACATTCATTAATCCGGCTAAAAGTCTCATATAAAATGCGGTAAATAAAAGCGGGTAGAGGTATTTATTCCAGTGGCGGAATTTTAATATGAGGTAAATACTGAGTCCCTGTAAGATCGTGATAACAGGACCGGAAGCGGAGATTGCCATTTTATGCCAGTCGGTGGGCATTCTGTCGGTTACAAAAGATGTCCCGTTCAGTCTCATAATGGATTCATACCCCAGCAATTCGCCGGTAAGCCAATGAGCAAATTCGTGGATCAACCAGGTAAACAACACTGCACCTATGACTGCTAAAATGTACTTGAAAGTTACTTTTTTATCTGTCATTTCTGAACCGGCATCATATTGGAGGTAAGGAAATAAATAATAATCAACTAGAATGTTTATTCTAAATTGGGGTATTGATCAGGGTCAATGGAATATTGTAATAATTTATTTTCCTCATTTAAAACAGAGATGGCCACTGTGAATGAACCGGATCTGTAGTTTTCCAATTCGGCATTTTCCTTCTGGTCTAAACTGAATTTTTCTCCGTTAATAACCAGGTTTATTGTTTTAATTTCCGGGAAACTATCAACCCTGGAATGTAAGATTGCTTTACCCGGGCTAAGACTTTCCATTGAAAAATAATTCTCATCGGCAAAGCCAAATTTTATCTGATGATATTCCTGATTGCTGGAATTTTTAATCCTGAAATACAATTCTTCGTTTTCTAAGTCGTCTGAACCTGAACAACCCAGATTCAAAATTGTAGTTCCAATCAAAAAAATTAAAAGTATCTTCTTCATAAAAAACTTACTTTAAAATTTGTTGGTGTCGAAGCTAACCGCAAGATTTCCTTTAAAAATGTACATATATAATCGAACTAGGTAGTGCAGGGGATCGATAAACTTAATAAAATTGCGTTAGGTGCAGCAGCAAATTGTATGAAAGTGTAGGATTCAGAGGATGGCTTTTATTGTTCTTCCATCTTTCCGGCAATTAATGTCTTGAAAAAAACGGATACCATTGCTGTTCCGGAGTCCATTTCCGTATCTACATTCGATAAAATAGTAACAGTATAACCGCTGTCAGGAAAATAGAAATATTCGCCACTCATTCCGTAAAAACCTCCGCTATGGCCGAGAATTATTTCCGGATATCTTTCATCCACGTCTATACCATATCCCAAAAAGGTATTGTAACCTTTTACTTTGGGTGCAATCATGAAATCAACTGTTTCCTTTTTTAATAGCTTGTAGTTCATCAATGCCCGGGAAAAATTGAATAGGTCATGAACTGTTGAATAATGAAATCCTCCCGGGGAAGCAAAGGATAAATAATTCGTGTTCTTCTTTAATTCACCCGCCATGTTTTCTCCAAAAGTATATCCGGTTGCTTTATTTTCGACGATAGCATCTATTTCATGAGCCTCAGTTTTATTCATTTGAGCAGGAGTGAAGATATTTTCCTCGAGGTATTCATAATATGTTTTTCCGGAAAGCTGCTCTATAATTAATCCCAATAATACATATCCCGCAGCATCATAATGATATTCTGTACCCGGTTCAAATAATAGGGTGTCTTCCACGAACAGCGGGACAAAGTCGTCTACTTTTTTATACTGAAATTTGTTTTTGTCCAGGAAGTTAGTGACATAAAAATTTGGTGTTCCGGCGGTATGGGTAAGCAACTGATGAGCGGTAACTGAACTCCTTATTCTTTCGTTTGGGTATTCTTTTAAATAGGCACCTATTGGTTGATGCAAATCAAGTTTGCCCTGTTCATATAACTGCAGTATTGCCACCGCAGTAAAAGATTTCGTAATGGAGGCAACATTGAATTTAGTGTCAATAGTATTTTTTGCACCAAATTCTTTACTGGCAAGGCCATAAGCTCTTTCTTCTATAAGGTTGTCATTTTTAGCAACTAAAATTGTTCCTGAGAAATCTTCATCGGTTAATTGATTCAAAAAAGTGTTGATTTCTGTGTCGGTTGTATTTTGAGCAAGTGCAGGAATGCTGCATGCGAGCAGAAAAATAGCTTTAAACAGTTTTTTTATCATATATCTTATTCTTTCTGAATGCAGGTCAGGATGAAAATCTCATTAAATATTTTAAGCGCCTGGCTATAAGTAGCCAACTTTTTTCATTCGTTGAAAATTAATAGTAATAAACCTTTCACTACATTCTTTCAGAATAAATTTACCTTTTCTTTTTGATCCTGAACTATAAAGGGATTTTTAATTAGCCAAATAGGATAAAGTGCAGCGGTGTTTTTATCCATGCAGAAAATTATTCAGCAAAAATAGGAGGATGTTTTCTTCGCTTCTGTAGTTTTTTTTCAGCATACGCCAAGCTGGTTTACCGAATTCGAATTCATTGCCACTACTATCGCGGTAATACCATTTTCCGAAAACATCCTTTTTCAGAAAAGCCTGTTCTTTACCCGATTTGTATTCCAGATTGCCCGATACATCCCGCTTTATGGAGTTTTCTATTATATTTCTTTTTTCTTCATAGGTAGGGTGACCGAAAATATCTGTTCCAAATTCAATTCTGTTGTTGCGGTTGTCCTCGATAATGACCTTGTCTAAAATGTTGACGTCAAAGCTCGCTTCATAATTATTTTCGAAGCGGTACCTGTAAATAAGATGCCGAAAAAAGTTAATTTTATGTTCGTTGTTCCCCAGGAGATTTTCATATTCCTGCTTAAGGTAGTCTTCGTTAAATGTCAATTCATTGCCGTTACTATCTGAGAAGATAAGGTTGTCAAAAATGTCTTTTTTCAGGTAAGCAGAATAATCTTTTTCTTCAGATGCATATTCCAGATTGTTGAAAATATCATACTTAACACGCTGGGCCTGGATATGTAAGCTGAAAAAGGTGAGCAATAGTAGCAGGAAATAGTTTTTCATGATATTTTGATTGTTTGCAATCGGACAGTTATAGTGGCTTTTTCGAATGTCTCCTCAACAATATTGCCAGATCGACAAAAGAAGGTTTCAGCTTACTTACCCGAACCTATCCTATGTAAAAAATGCTTCTAATGGTTGTGCAGGGATTTAAACCTCTGCTACTTCATTATATCCATTTCTTTTAATGCTTTATAGGTGACCTCTTTCCTGATTACGGGAAACAGATCCAGATTAAATCCTTCTTTTGGTTCTATGTTAGTAGCAAAAAAATACACCTCGTTATTTCCTGCTTCGATAAATCCCACAAACCACCCGTTGTTGATTTCATTATTGTTTGACCACCCGGTCTTGCCGCTAAGTTTGAAATCGCTGTTTTCTTCTAGTATTATTATTTTTTTCATAATTCTTTCTGTTCTTTTAGAGATAGGCAATTCAGATTGATAGAACTGTTTCAAAAAACTGATCTGTTGAAGTTGATTAATTTTAGAATCTCCAGCCAACCAAAAGTTATCAATCGAAGCAGAGTCTATTTGAATTGAGCCGTAGTTGAACACAGTTACATATTCAATCATTCTTGTCGCTCCAATTTTTCTCGCTATTTCCTGGTAACAAGGTACACAGGAAAGTTGGAAAGCATCTTTAAGAATTAAATTCTGCTCCCAGGTTTTATATGCTCTTGGCTCTCCGTTCCATTTAAAAAGAGTGCTGTCGCTTTCCACAACCCCGGTTTCAAGTGCTATAATTGAATTGGGGATTTTAAAAGTCGAAGCAGGTAATTGCCCCTTTTCAGCCCATTCAAAGTCATTCGAATAGTACATGTTTTCCTGAAGGTCATAAATCAGGATAGCTCCATTTACATTGGCAGAATCAAGGATAGCCTGGAATTCAGGTTTTATTATTTCATTCTGAACCATTAGACCTAATTTCTTTCTGACAGTTGACCTACCCATAAATGAACAAGAACAAATCAATAATATAACAACATATAGTTTTTTCATTCTATTAATTTTACCGGAAAGATCGATAAAAAATAATTGCCGGATAATTGTCAAACCAGCTCCACCAGTGCCGACTGGGCAAAGCTATAGATGAAATTAAACGATCATTTTTCGCATACTAACCTGAAACAGGCTTTCGTTGAATTATTACAAGAATCAGCCCGATCAATATGAACGGAATGCTGAGAATTTGTCCCATATTCAAAGTTAGTCCATCTTCAAAACTCACCTGATTCTCTTTAAAGAACTCAATTATAAATCTGGCCAGGAATAAAAGAATTAGAAAAATGGCAAATAAACGACCCCTAAAATCTTTTGTTCCTGCTTTTTTATATGCAGTGTAGAGAATAATAAAAATAAGAAGATAAGAAACGGCTTCATACAACTGAGTCGGATGTCGCGGAATTAGATCCTCCCTTTGAAACACAACTCCCCAATTTCCATTTGTAGGTTTACCATAGATTTCAGAATATATAAAATTCCCTAGTCGGATAAAAGCTCCCGTAATGGGCGTGGCAATTGCAACCCTATCTAACACCCACCATAAGTTCGTTTTATATTTTCTGGTGTACATTATAATGGCAAGTAAAACTCCTAAGGCACCTCCGTGGCTGGCCAGACCCTGAAATCCGATGAACGTGTAAGACCCATTGACTTCTGCGACTGGAAGAAATATTTCTATGGGGTGGGAGAAATAATACGCAGGATCGTAAAATAGAACATGACCCAGACGGGCACCTACTACAGTACCAACTACAATATAAGTTAACAGGTTATCCAAATTCTCTACCGGTACTTTTTCCTCCCTATAGATGTGCTTAACGATATATATGCAAGCAATAATCCTGTGACAAAGAATAAACCGTAGTATTTCAATGGAAAAGAATCTGTAGTTCGGAATATCACAGGATCGGTATCCCAGTAAAACATTCCATCTTTCATTTAGTACACTATTTGGCTGGAATAATTAATAAGAACCTGGTGGTTATCGATATTATGATATTGAGCTGGTTTTATACAAATGTGTATTTATGGTTTCACAGCCATTTTCTTTTCCATAAATCATCAATGGCTTTCCGATTTTTATGGCTGCAAATGCCTCTTTAAGTTTAGAAAATGAATTTAGAATATCAGCTTTTAGACGGATAATGATTTCCTCCTCAATAATTGATTTTTTGCACCTTTTCCAATGCTGAAATTAGCAAAATAATATCAGCTATAGAAATTGTTATTGTATGGAAGTGTGAATATCGGGAAAATATATTAATTTCATTTCTTTTGGAAAGAAGGAATGAGACCTGAAAAAAGTGTGGTAGTAAAACACTTAGAAGGTCTGGTTTTAGATATATTACCTTCCTTTTGTTTAATAACAGGTTCTTATAAAGAGTTGAGAGTTAAAAACTGAAGTTAAACATTTAATAGCTGCTCCTTATTTACTTAATTTCGTGAGGCTTTTTAGGTACAAAAGATTCTCCTGTCATGACTCAATATCTTTTAAAATTAAGTTTGCTTTTTCTGGTTGTAATGTTAGTCAGTTGTGAAAAAGATGCGGTTAATGAGCCTGTTGAAAAAGGACCTACCCATACGAGCTTAATCTACATTGTAGCAGATAATAATCTGTATTCTTATCCGCAGGATGATCTTAAAGAAATGATTCAGGGGTACAAAGAAGTTGAAAATCAGTAAAATAATACGCTTCTTGTTTATATCGATGATTATTCCACTCCGCGTCTTTTAAGGATCACCAATGAGAATGGTGAAGTGGTATCCAAAACCATCAGGGAATTTCCTGAACAGAATTCACTTGATGTAAAGGTAATGTCAAGAATCATAAATCAATCTCTGGACCTTTTTGAAGCTGATACGTATGGTCTTACTTTGTGGTCCCATGGAGATGGCTGGTTACCGGGTACAGAGCAGAAAAAGAAGTTAAGCACCAGGTCCTTTGGAGAGGATTCCAATGATGGAAATTCCAGTGCTTCTACTTATATGGATATTCTGGATCTAAAAAATGTCCTTATTGCTACTCCTGGATTTGAATACCTAATATTTGATGCCTGTAACATGCAGGGGATTGAAGTTGCTTATGAACTGCGGGAGGTGACAGATTATATGATTGGCTCTCCTGTTGAAGTCTCAGCATATGGAGCACCATACCAGGATATGGTGCCAGCTCTTTTTTCTGAATCTAATGCTCATGCATTTTTTAATCAATACGCCCTGAATTTTGATTATGAGGAATTTGAAGACACAAAGTCAACATTTTCCAAATCATCGGTTACTGAAGAAATAAATACCGCGGTGTACAAATACGGTGCAGCTGTTTCGGTAATTAGCTGCAGGGATCTGGATGAGCTGGCCCGGACGACTAAAATCATCTTAAACAGTTATTCAGAAAACCGATCCACTATTCCTACCGCCGAAATTTTCAATTACGATAATAACTACTATAATTTTTATTATGACTTGAAAAGCCTCATGAGCAATATCTCCGGGACAAGTACCGCTGCATGGAAATCCTGGGAAACAGCTTATCAAAAGGCGGTTCCGTTGTTTTTGACCACTCCGAAGACCTATTCATCTTTTGTGCATAATGGATTTGGGGGAAATCTTTTCATGAGCAAGGCCAATGGTGTTTCTACTTTTATACCGCTGAACGAAAATTTCCGGGAGGCCTACAGATGGCGAAATTTTCCAGATGACGATGAATTTTTAAATGAGTATCATTATTACCGCGATTATTACAGCAAATTTGAATGGTACCGTGCTGCCGGTTGGAGTGAGATCAAAGAATAGAATATAATCACCGGCGAAAACTTCGGAAGTTATTTTCAAATATGTATGAAAAAAAAATCGGTTGCCTAAGATTTGATCTATAGATCTAAACTATTTTGCTTTACCTCCCGAAGTTTTTTGATTGAGCGTATCTACCAGTTTAAGAAGCGTTTCTTTAAAAGCAGCGATTTGGGTTTCAGAAATGTCGGTGTCTTTAAAAGAGTCGATTATTTTACTTGGAATAGAACCGGCTTGTTTTTTCCGTTCAGTTCCTTTTTCTGTCAATGAAACGATCACACTTCTTTCGTCAGATTTGGAGCGTGTCCGGGTAAGTAGTCCTTTGCCTTCCAGTCGCTTCAGTAAAGGTGTTAGTGTGTTTGATTCCAGCATTAAGCGTTCCCCAATTTCATTTACGGTTTGTTCTTTATGCTGCCACAACACCAGCATCACCAGATATTGGGGATACGTGATGTTCAGTTCGTTCAGGTACGGGGCATACACTTTGGTGGTGAGCCTGGAGGCTGCATATAATGGAAAACAAAGCTGGTTTTCCAGGTAAAGGCTTGTTAACTTATTATCCATCATTACAGCAGTTTTTTAATGGTGGATTCCATTTTTTCCGGTTTCGTAATTGGAGAAAATCTTTTAACCGGTTTTCCGTTTTTGTCAATGACAAACTTTGTGAAATTCCACTTGATTTTACTTCCCAAAATACTACCACGTAACTGTGATTTCAGGTATTTAAACAGAGGATGGGCATTGTCTCCATTGACATCTACTTTATTAAACATTGGGAAACTCACCCCATAATTCACCTGACAAAACTCCTGAATTTCTCGAGAATTACCGCTTTCCTGATTGGCGAACTGGTTACAGGGAAAGCCAAGGACTACCAGACCCTGAGCTTCATATTTCTGGAAAAGGGTTTCCAGGCCTTCGTATTGAGGAGTGAGTCCGCATTTGCTGGCTGTATTAACTATAACAATCGTTTTGCCTTTATACTTGCTCATGGAAATAGTTTCGCCGGTAATGCTTTCTGCTTCAAAATCGTAAAATATCATAATGTTCTTAATTTTTGTTTCTGAATAAATATTTCAATGCTCCTGTTGACCATAATGCCCACAGTATTAATACGGGTTGAAAAAATAACCTAATCAGCCGCTTGCGATCTGTGTCCAGTCCAAAGGCATCAATTCCCTGGGTGTACTGTGAAATGTTTCCCGGAAATATCAGGATGTAAAAAATGGCCAGGGCGATTCCAACCTTCACTTTGTGCTTTACCATAAAGATCAACAAAAGACCTAATGTAATTTCTATAATTCCTGAAGATAGTACCATAAAATCCATAAAAGCCGGATTTGTAGGCAGCCATCGCGGCACCTGCGCCTGAAACTCATCCCGCTGAAATGTCAGATGCCCAATGCCTGCCATGGTCATTAATGCTCCAAGTAAAATTCGCAGCACATTCTGGGCTTTATTTGTCTTCATGAAATTAAATCTTATAAGATTAAATCGTTCACGATGTAAATATAGAGAAAATTGTGGGTTCAAGGTTATAAAAAGGTAATTGTATTAAGGATTAAAATAATTCGATGCTTGTTGGGAATAATTTTTCACTTTCCAAGCTAGATGCTTCATTCCTCAGGACAGTTGAAAAGGGAGGAAAGATTTGTAAGCTTTAACCCAATAGGATTAAATGGATTTTTATTTATTAGTTGTGTTGAAGATTCTACTGTATAACGGAAATTTCCAAACGGCTAACATCCCAATCCAAATAACAGCACAAATGATTGTAACATTTATATCTCGTAATATTAAGAGTGCATGAATAGAAGACGCAACTAAAACAGAATTAGTCCTTTCGGTTGCATATGACATTAGGATCGAGACAATCATGGAAAGTATCAGAAAAATATGGAAGCCTCCAAACTGTTCGAAACTTTGGAAAATTAAGAGATGCCAGGTGCTCCATAATATTCCGGTTATTATTCCTTTCATCCAGATAGGAAATGGTATTAAGCTGTCATTGAGAAAACCGCGCCAGGCACTTTCTTCGAAAAAATCGTAGATCAAGGTTGACATGCAAAAAATAAACGCTCATAAATGAGGGTTTATTCCGAAATCATTTGAGAAACCGATAATTGAATATGCTAGAAGAAAAATGGCGGAAAATCCTAAACTGTAGGATGGCTTATTTCCTAAAAAAGTAGTTTTTCGTTCAACTTTAGAGAATCTATATGCTGCTAAACCAGCAATGAACAAGGCAATTCCGTGGTTCCAACTGAAATTCGGTGTGAGATTAAAAAGACTGCTCCAAACTTCTTTAATTACATTCGGTAACTGTACAAAGAGGTAAGTCAGTCCGCTGGCAATAATATAAAATACTAGGGTTTCTTTCCATTTTACATACTTAATTTTCTCTTTAATTTCCATTATTCAAATTATAGGTCACTCAAATTAATCTTTAAATACGTAAAGTTTGCGATAAATCCAGGAACTGAAGCAGCTGCTCTTGTTATTCATGGCAACAGTTCTGGGCCAAGGAGGTTCATCCACAATATAAACCCAAAAATTCCACCAGTAAGTCCGCTTAAGATAAAGGTTAGTCTCAATTTCTTCGGGATTATTTCAAATACGATAAACAAGGATATTATTAAACCTATAACTGCTAAAATAATCGAAATCGTTCCCGGCCATAAATTTAATAATACTGAAATAAGTTTTTCGTCACCGCCGAAATAACTTCCCGCTGGCCCAAGCAATTCACTAGCAGTAGACGTTGTAAGGTTAAAAACTTCTCTCAGCCAAAAAAGACTTAGAAAAACAGCTAACCAATCAATTAAATTTAGCCCTCTTTCTTCCATTTTATTTCTTCTTAGGAATATCAACAGCAACCCAATTGTTCCTGTAAGAATTGTTTGTAATGGTCCCCCGATAGTTATCAATAGTCTATCCGATTCTAATTTTTCTAATCGTTTCTCGTATTCAGCTTTTTGGGGAAAATCGTTGTCATTTTCTATGGCTGTTTTATTATCAATATAGATTTCACTTAGCTTTTTGTAATAGTCAGGGTTGTTATAATCCATACTGCCATAATGCAAGGTGGTATTATAGCCTAATGATTCGGCAATAACTATATGCCCGTATTCATGGCTGACAGTTCCTATTGCGGTGAACAGGATAAATGTAAGTACAAGAAAAAGGAGGGGCTTTATTTTAATTGAGAAATCCATTTAAAATCTGACTGATGTCTTGAGCAATATACTGCAACTGATTAATTATTAAGGCTGTATGAATTCCGTAAACTTAGTAATATATTATTCACTAAAGCAGCTGATTTTTGAAATAGGCTGATCCTTCTAGAATCAATGCTGATTCCCGGTTTCTTTGCGCAACTTTTTCCTGTATTTTTCAGCAAATACGGCAATCACCAGCAACTGAGTTGTATGGTACAACATGATTGGGAGGAGGAGCAATCCTGTGTTTGCGGCATTTCCGAAGATGATGTTTACCATGACCGAAGCGTGGACCAAAGACTTTTTGGTTCCGCAGAATCTTGCGGTGATGGTGTCCTCAATACTGAAGCCGAAAACTTTACAGATATATCCAATTCCGAAGTAAACAAGGAAAAACAGCACGATCACAGCGGCGAATAATTTTACCAGGTTTAACGGACTCACCGATGCAAAGAAGTCGGAGGCAAAGGAGGTGCTAAAGCTGGAATAGACGATCAACAGGATGATACTTTTATCAAACAAGCTGAGTTGTTTGCTGTATTTTTTGGCCAGTTCGCCCAGGAAACGCTGTAATAATAATCCTATCAATAGAGGTAGAACGATTTGTGAAAAGAGCTTTAAAATGACGTCACCGAAATGAAATTCTGATGAATTCCCCAAAAAGAAACTCAGCCATAGGGGAGTGGCCACAATTCCGATCAATCCCGATAAGCTGGCGTTGAAAATGGCAGTCGGCAGGTTTCCTTTTGCCAGCGAAACCATCACGATTGAGGAGGAAACTGTAGACGGCAATACTCCAAGAAAGAACAATGCGATCCAAAAATCTGATTCAGTGCCACCTTCAAAAAGAGGAATAAAGAAAAGGATCAATAACGGAAAAACAATAAAGGTGGTTACCTGGATGAGGATATGGGATTTGTAGTTCAGGAAACCAAGCTTAAATTCTGCCGGGGAAAGTTTTAATCCGTAGAAAAAGAAAATAAACCCAATCCCGATATCAGTGATGGTTTTCAACGGGAGTAGGTCATTTCCCTGCGGAAAAAAATAGGCAACCACAATGGCCAGCAGCAGAGATGCTATGAATCCGTTGAACTTCAAATTATAATTCTATTTTCACGTTATCCAGATCCTGAATGTGCAGGTATTCTTCAGAAATAAAATCGGTGTCATTGAATTCTTTCCGGCGTTTCACTTTGTTTTCGAGACGTTTTAGGCTTTTCGCAAAGCGCCTTAATTCTTCCCTGGACTTGAGCAACAATCCAGGTACGGGAACAGATTTTCCTTCCTCGTTTTTGGCCACCATCGTGAAATAGGAGGAGTTGCAGTGTTTTTTTTCGCCTGTCCTTATATTTTCGGCTTCTACCCGTATCCCGATCACCATGGAGCTGGAACCAATAGAATTCACCGAAGCTTTCATCGTCACCAGTTCCCCGATTTCGATAGGTTTTAAGAAATCGACCGTATCCACACTTGCAGTAACGCAATAGGCACCCGAATGTTTAGAGGCGCAGGCGAAAGCAATCTGATCCAGAAGCGATAAAATATATCCACCGTGGATTTTTCCGTTAAAATTGGAATGGGAGGGAAGCATTAATTCTGAAATAGTTACCTGGGAATCTTCTACTTTTTTAAATGTCATTTTTTCTGTTTTCTGTTATCTGTTATGAGTTTTCAGTTTTTGGTTGTTGGGAGTTTATTTTTAGTTTCTATTTACTATTCTTTCCACCTTTTCTTTCCTTTTGCCTTCTTCTAACCTCGAATTTCTAAATTCTAACTTTTCTACTAGTCTTTTTATTGGTTCTTTTCTCTTGTTTCTCATTTTAAATCGCACGATAAACCCTATTCATAAACTCCTCAATTTGTGAAGGTTCCAGCCAGCGGGTTACGATCACCAGGTCGTTTTCCTGATCTACAATAATGAAATTGCCTCCGAATCCTGCTGCATAGAAAACGTGTTCCGGGATATTTTCCCAGTTCCTGGCGCCCTGGTGGTTCAACCACCACAAGTATCCGTAATTTGCATTCACTTCTGAAGGGATCATTGCCTGCTTTACAAGATCTTCGGGAATAAGCTGATTTCCGTTCCAGTTCCCGTTGTTGAGGAAGAGGAGTCCGAAGCGGGCCATGTCTTCGGTATTGATAAACATTCCACCGCCTGAATGTCCGCCGCCGCTTACCGACTGCATTTTAAGTCCGTCGATGGTGACCCATGAATTTTCATACCCGTACCAGCGCCAGGTGGTGGAAGCGTCTATGGGATCCATTACTTCTTCCTTCAACACCTGCGGAAGTGGTTTTCTAAAAACATTGAGCAGCGAATATGCAAGCACATTCACACGTACATCGTTGTACTTATAATGTGTTCCGGGTTCATTTAGCTCCCGTGCCCTCCAGCTGTCTATATTTCCGGAAGAAGTTGGCCTGTCTGCCCAATCGAACGAATTCCATAGCTCCCCGCTCCAGTCAGAAGTCTGGTGCAGTAAATGTTCCCAGGTAATTTTGCTGTTATGTTCCCCCTCAAAAGTACCATCCCAAACGTATTTTGCCACTGGTTCATCGACTTCAAAAAGCCCTTTTTCAAGTGCTAAGAGGGCTGTTGTGGAAAGGAAACTTTTGGTGACGCTAAATGTCATATCCACCCTTTTTGTATCCCCCCAACTGGCGATGAGGTAACCATCTTTAAGGATCATTCCTGCAGGTCCGCCGCGTCTTTTCGTTGGCCCCAAAATTTCGTGGTAAGGTTCATTTTGAAAGCCTTTCAAGATTGCCTGTCGCAGATCCCTTGACTCTGAATATTCGTTTTCCTCTGCAAACTGTATAGCTTCAGAAAAATCCAGGTTGTAAGCAGAGGCTGCTCTTTCTTCCCAGTTTCCTTCTGTAGGAAAATAAATTTCCTGAGCAGAAAGATTCAGTATTAAAAAGGAGATCAAAAACAGGGAAAATAATTTTTTAGGGGTGGTTGTCATTTTTAGTTTTTGATTAGATGTTGTTTTTTAAAAGCCACTGATGCACGAATTTTTAAGTTGCTGCCGCATTTTTATAAGAAACTTATTCTATAAGGTTTTCATCATTTTCGGCTCGTTTTACCACAGATTCCGAAAGGGATTTTTTAGCTTTTGCACCCATTCTCTTCAGTTTTTCTACGCGGGTGATGAGGTTTCCGGTACCATCAAAAAGTTTGTTCATAGCTGATTTATAGCCGTCTTTGGCTTCATCCATTTTCTTTCCCACAGTAGTGAGATCTGTCATTAATCCGTGGAATTTATCATACAAAGCTCCTGCCTGGTGGGCAATTTCCATCGCATTCCGTTGTTGCTTTTCATTTGTCCACATACTGTCAATCGTCCGAAGCGTGGCCAGCAGCGTCGCCGGAGTAACAATAACAATATTTTTCTCAAAAGCCCAGTTATAAAAGCCGTTGTCGTGGTTGATAGCCACGGCAAAAGCCGGTTCTATGGGTACGAAAAGCAGTACAAACGAAGGGCTTTCGATCTTGTACAAATCGTGGTAATTTTTAGAACTCAGTTGCTCAATATGTCGTTTCAGGGAATTAATATGATCTTTTAGATGCTTTGCCCGCAAATCTTCATCCTCCTCATTTACAAAACGCTCGTAGGCGCTTAAAGAAACTTTAGAATCAATGATCATTTTCTTGTTATCGGGCAGGTGGATCACCACATCGGGAAGTACCCTTTTTCCTTCTTCGGTGGTGAATCCCGTTTGCACAAAATATTCCCGGTCCTTTTCGAGTCCAGATTTCTCCAATACCCGCTCCAGCACAAGTTCGCCCCAGTTTCCCTGCATTTTGCTATCCCCTTTAAGGGCTTTTGTGAGATTGACGGCCTCTTTGCTCATTTGCTCATTCAGCTCTTTAAGTCCCCTAATTTGCTCCTGAAGCTGGGAATTTCTTCCAATGCTATCCTTATGAGTATCTTCAACCCGTTTCTCAAAACTCAGGATCTTCTCCTGTAACGGAGTAAGGATATTCTGAAGGTTTTCCTTATTCTGAAGGGTAAACTTTTCCGATTTCTGATCCAAAATCTTGTTTGCGAGGTTTTCAAATTCTTTAGTGAATTTCTCCTGAAGCTTTTCCACTTCCGCTTTCTGCTCCTGATTTCTCTGGTAAAGATTCTCAAATTCTGAATTTCGCCGGGTGAGTTCGTTGTTCAGGAAATCTTTTTCTTTCCTGATCTCTTCCCTTTCGCCGCATACATCATCCAGCTGTTTTTCTACGGCTTTTTTTGCTTCCTGCGACTGTTGCTTTAGTTCCTCCAGCTGTTGCTTAACCTGCAATTTATAATTCTCAAATTGAATATTAAGCTGACTATTCCTTTCCTCTAGGGCACTTTGTGCACTTTTGCTTTTTAAATTGGCAATAAAAATCCCGATAAAGGTACCTACCGCGAAAACAATTAAAAACCCAGCAAGTAGTATTGTTTCATTCATTCATAACAGTTTCTTCAAAGATAATTATTTTTGGGAAGGGGGTTTGTTGAAAAGGTAGAAGTACGAGGGACGAAATGAGAGGGGTGAAAAAAGAGTGAGAGGAAGTTGTATTGGGAAGTTAGTAGTAGTACTTTTTGAATCCAGATGAATATGCTATTCTAAAACTATAATTTAATTAGAGGAAGGTAAATATTATATCTTTGAAATAAAGATCAACCAAATGGATTAGCCGGAGGCAATTCAAATTTCCGGTATGATTTGTTCAATTTAATATTTGGAATTTTTTTAAAATTTTTATTGGATTGTCCGGACTTTTTAGTCCGGGGTATGGAATGGGAAAGAAGTCTGGGTTTTAGCCCAACTTTATGCGAAGGAGTGAAAAGAGTTCCCTACAGAGATTTCTCAGTCGCCAAAAAAGGCTTCATCGAAATGACAGAATTTTGCCGGATTTTTAAGTCCGGGTATAATATGAAGAATCGTATTTGGGCTTCAGCCCAAATCACGCAGGAGTGAAAATTCCCCCTATGGGGGTTATGGGGCTTTGGGCCTAGAGGCTTTTATCCAACAAACAGAAAACGATCTTTGATTCAGAAAAAAATCTCACGTATCTTTATCCCAAATTATAAATCCATTGCTTACAACGCTTTCTATAAAAAATTACGCCCTTATTGAGGATATAAAGATCGATCTTCAGGAAGGATTTACTATTATAACCGGGGAGACCGGTGCCGGAAAATCCATTATGCTGGGAGCCCTTTCCCTTTTGTTGGGGAAACGGGCAGATTATAGCGCTATTCGGGATAATGAGAAGAAATGTGTGATAGAAGGAACTTTTAATGTATCTGCCTATCAGTTGCAGCCGCTTTTCGCTTCCGAAGACTTGGATTACGAAGAACAGACCATCATAAGAAGGGAAATTCTGCCTTCCGGGAAATCCCGTGCTTTTGTCAATGACACCCCGGCAAACCTGAACTCGCTTCAGGCGCTGGGGGAGCATCTTTTGGATATTCACAGTCAGCATGAAACCCAGAGCCTGGGAGATAACGACTACCAGTTTATGGTAGTGGATGTGCTGGCAAAAAACGCTTCTCATTTAAAGAAATACCGAAAGTCTTTACTAGAATATAAAGCACTTCAGAAAGAGCTGGAAATTTTAAAAGAAGCCCAGGTGCAGGCTACCAAAGAATATGATTACAACCTTTTTCTGCTGAACGAGATTCGTACAGCGAAACTGGAAGACGGAATGCAAGAGGAGCTGGAGGAACGCTATGAGGAACTCAGCAATGTGGAAGAGCTGAAGGAGCAGCTGGGAGCAGCAGTGAATTCCATTCAGCAGGAAGAAATTGGGACGGTAAATACTTTAAAAGAAGCGAAGAACAGTCTTCAGAAGATATCGGTGATTTCTGCGTCTTATCAGCAGTTGTTTGAGCGGCTGCAAAGCGTGTTTATTGAACTTGATGATATTGCGGTAGAATTGGAAAATGCACTGGAAAAAGTAGAAGCCAATCCCGAGGAGCTGGAGCAGGTGAATGCGAGGCTTCAGCTGTTGTATAACCTTCAGAAGAAACACATGGCTTCTTCGGTTTCAGAATTAAAAGAAATTGAAACAGATCTTTCTGAAAAAGTAGCAGTTTCAGAAAATGCCGAAGAAGAAATCGCTAAAGTCGAAAAAAATATTTCAGCTAAGAAAAAGGAGCTGGAAGAACTGGCGAAGGTGCTGCACGATAACCGAGAAGCTGTTATTCCGGAGTTTATTAAAAAGATCGAAGCCATTCTGGCAGATCTAGGAATGCCGAATGCAAACCTTAAGATTCAGCTGGAGAAGCAGCAGGAAGTCTATGCCAATGGGCAGGACAAACTCACCTGGCTGCTGGCTGCCAATAAAGGCGGAAGTTTTAACGAGATGAAAAAGGCAGCTTCGGGAGGGGAAATGTCCCGAATCATGCTGGCAGTGAAAAGTATCCTTGCCACGTACAGTAATTTACCTACGATCATTTTTGATGAGATCGACACCGGAGTTTCGGGGGATATCGCACAAAAAATGGGCGGGATCCTTCAAAAAATGGGAAATGTCATGCAGGTTATCGCCATCACGCATTTACCGCAAATTGCAGGTAAAGGTGCCAGCCACTTTAAGATCTATAAGGAGGATGCGGTGAACAGCACGATCACGAATATCAAAGAGCTCAAAGGAGAGGATAGGATCCAGGAACTGGCTATGATGCTGGGCGGGAACAACATGAGCGAATCGGCGGTTGCGCACGCAAAAGCTTTACTAAATTAAAATGTTTGTTATCTTTACACGCTTAACTAATCAAATAATCTACCATGTCATATAATCTACTAAAAGGAAAAAAAGGAATCATTTTCGGAGCTTTAGATGAAAATTCCATTGCCTGGAAAACAGCCGAACGTGTTCACGAAGAGGGTGGTCAATTTGTTTTGACCAATGCTCCAATCGCTATGAGAATGGGAAATATTAAAGATCTTGCCGAAAAAACAGGTTCTGAGATCATCCCTGCAGATGCTACTAAAGTGGAAGATCTGGACAACCTTGTAGAAAAGGCAATGGAGATTTTGGGCGGCAAAATTGATTTTGTGCTTCACTCCATCGGGATGTCGGTAAACGTTCGTAAAGGGAATCATTATACCGATATGAACTACGATTATACGGCTAAAGGATGGGATGTTTCTGCGGTTTCTTTCCATAAAACCATGCAAAGCCTTTATAAAAAGGATGCCATGAATGAGTGGGGAAGCATTATGGCGCTTTCATATATCGCGGCACAAAAAGTTTTTCCTGATTATAATGATATGGCAGATAACAAAGCATATCTGGAATCTATCGCGCGCAGCTTCGGATATTTCTTCGGAAAAGAAAAAAATGTTCGTGTAAACACCATTTCCCAGTCCCCAACGCCAACTACTGCCGGAACAGGAGTGAAAGGTTTCGACGGATTCATCGCCTATGCAGATAAGATGTCCCCGCTTGGGAACGCCACGGGAATGGACTGTGCCAATTATATTATCACGCTTTTCTCGGATCTTACCAAAAGGGTGACTCTTCAAAACCTGTACAACGACGGTGGATTCTCCAACATGGGAGTGAGCCAGCAGGTGATGGAATCCTTTATTGAAGGGCAGAAAGAAGAGTAGTTTTTCTTCGGAAATTGCTTCGGAAGGAATTCTCCTGAAAATAGTAGGGCTGGTTAGAATATAATGTCGAAGCTGTCTAAAAAACTCTAAAATCGTCATTCTGAATTTATTTCAGAATCTTATAATTCTGTTTAGCAGAATTGACCAGAACCTGAAACAAGTTCAGGTTGACATAAAATTGCTTTTTAGACAGCCTCATTACAATTGAAAGTTTCAATTGTAATCCTGAAACAAGTTCAGGATGACGTGTGATTTTTTTCTAAACAGCCTCATTTCATTCTCTTTCTTTGTTGCAAATTGCAGTTCCTCCCAACCTTCCAACAAAATTTCTTTCTACTTTTACTAAATGGAAATTACATTTTCTTTTATCATTCCGGTGTTTAACAGGCCGAACGAGATCAGGGAGTTGCTACTGAGTATGGAGCAGCTTGATTTCAAAAAGCCTTTTGAAGTGGTGATAGTGGAAGATGGATCTTCTATTAGCTCAAAGGATGTAGTGAAGTGTTTTTCGGAAAGCCTGGACATAAGCTACTATGAAAAACCAAATTCAGGCCCCGGGGATTCCCGTAATTACGGAATGGAAAAGGCCAAAGGGAAATACTATCTCATACTGGATTCTGATGTTATTCTGCCTTCTGATTATCTTAAAAATGTTGAAGCGGAATTAACCGATAATTTCACTCATTGTTTTGGCGGCCCCGATGCTGCACACGAAAGTTTTTCTTCGGTTCAAAAAGCGATCAACTATGCAATGACCTCTTTTTTCACCACGGGAGGTATCAGGGGAAAGAAAAATACGGTCAATAAATTTCAGCCGCGGAGTTTCAATATGGGACTTTCGGCCGAAGCTTTCAAATCCAGTGGCGGATTCGGTGATATTCATCCCGGCGAAGACCCCGATCTTGCGTTGAGACTACAAAAAGCCGGATATGACACAAGATTATTTCCGGAAGCTGTGGTGTATCACAAAAGAAGGATCGACTGGGAGAAATTTTACCGGCAGGTCTACAAATTCGGACTTGTACGGCCCATTCTTAACGGCTGGCATCCGGAATCAAATAAATTAACCTACTGGTTCCCGACACTTTTTTCAACAGGATTGATGGTGGCATTGATTCTCGGGTTTCTGGGATATATGCCGTTCCTGTGCCTTTATGCAGGGTACTTCATCGTGATTTTTATAGATGCTGCTGGACAGAATAAAAATGTAGGAATCGGGTTCATGGCTGTATGGGCCACCCTCATCCAATTTCTGGGGTATGGGTTTGGTTTCTGCCGTTCTACCTGCTATCTTAGGCTATTGAATAAAAACCCCCGCGAAAGGTTTCCGAAGTTATTTTTTAAAAATGCTAGATACTCTAAAAGCCCTCACCAGGACAAGATTTAAGAAGACGAATTTTAATGCCTTCCTGTTTTTCCTCTTTTTTGCCATCATCATCTGGATATTTGTGCAGTTTTCAAAACAGTACAATCAAATTATTCAAATTCCGGTAGAATATGTAAACGTGCCTCCAAATAAATTGATTGCAGAAGATAATCCCGATGAACTTCAATTAAGGATGATCGAAAACGGCTTTAGAATTGCCTGGTTTTCTATGTTTGCACCCACGCTTTCCATTGATGTTGCAGGTTTGAATGAAGATGAAGAGCGACTGGTATACGTCATTGATGAACACCGGAAAGAAATTCAGCAACAACTAAATATCGATTTTGACAACAGTAGGTTTTTGAAGGATGTGCTTTATATTGAGTACCGGCAGCGGAAAGAGAAGACCATTCCGGTTTCTTCAAGAATCAGGGTTGGGTTTGGAGCAGGTTATGCGGCGACTAGTGAAATTCGGTTGGAGCCAGATTCCATTACGGTGAGCGGCCCAGATAATATTTTGGATACCCTTAACCAATTGCAAACTCAGCCTATCTCTATTGAGAATGTAAAAAATGATCTTGCGGGCACTGTAGCCATTGATACTTCAAAGCTGGATAAGGTAAGCGTTTATCAGAACCGGGTTACTTTTTCGCTCGATGTGGAGAAATTTACTGAGGGAAGTTTAGAGGTGCCTGTGGAGATGGTAAATGTTCCTTCCGGTTTGAATGTGGTGATCTTTCCTAAAGAGATCCTTGTTTTTTACCAGGTAAATTTAAAAGATTTCAGCAGGGTGGAAGCTTCAGATTTTCGCGTAGTGGGAGATTTCAGTCAGGCAAGCGGAAATCAGGATTTTGTTATTCCCAGAATTGTGGAGCAACCCGATTTCGTGAAGAACCTGCGCCTCAACGAGAAGAAAATTCAGTTTATTATAAAAAAATGAAAGTAGTAGGACTTACCGGCGGAATAGGAAGCGGAAAGACCACCGTGGCGAATTTTTTTGCAGACCTGGGAGTGCCGGTGTATATAGCAGATGTAGAAGCAAAGAAACTTCAGAATGAATCTGAAACGATCAGGGAACAAATCACCGCTCTTTTTGGTCCTGAAGCTTATAAAAACGGCATTTTAGATCGAAAATTTATCTCCGGAAGAGTGTTCAGCGATCCCGAAAAACTGGAAGCTCTGAATGCCATTGTACATCCGCAGGTTGCACTTCATTTCGACCGATGGAAAGAACGTCAGGATTCTGATTATGTAATTTACGAAGCAGCCATTCTTTTTGAAAAAGGCGGGTACAAAAAATGCGATTACACCATTTTGGTGGTAGCAGATCTTGAAACCCGGATTGAACGGTTGAAAAACCGCGATAAGTCAGAAATTTCTGAAATTAAGGCCCGAATGAACAATCAGTGGTCTGATGAAAAAAAGCTGAAATTAGCCGATTTTGTTATTGAAAATAAAGATCTCGCAGATACCCGTAAGGAAGTCGGTAAAATTCACCGAATTCTTCTTAAGACCTCGTAAAATCTACCTTTCTTTTGTTAACTTTTGGTTAAAGGGTTTAAGATGTAAATGTTAAAATCATACTTTTGACGCTATGAACAAAAGGTTGTTTTTTCTTCTGGTGGTTCTAATGAGCCTCTCTCTTATAGGAATTATATTTGTTCAGGGATACTGGATTAAAAACACTGTCGAAACAAAAGAGGAGCAATTTTCCTTTAATGCCAAACAGATATTACGGAAGGTTGCAAACGAACTTCAGCAAAAGGAATTAGAAAGCTATTATTTTGCGCTTCAGGATGTAATTGACAGTCTCGGGGTAACAACAGACAGTACTTCGATAAATGAGATCTTTCGGGTAGAACAGGATGAATATTCCGGGGAGATGTTTGTTTTTTCAAACGGGATCATTGAGGAAAACCACAAGCTGTCCACGGCATTTCTGGATGCTACTAGTGATACAATAAGGTTTAGGGAGCTAATAAACAGTAAGGCTGCTGAGTTTGTGAAGAATGACAGTATAAAGGAAAGTTCCAGTGTGTCTCAAAACAGACTGCAGAATATGTTCCAGATGAATGAAGTGGAGAAGGAGTTGATCAGGGAAACCGTAATGGAGTACACCGGGAAAATGCCCATCCATCAACGAATTTCTGAGCCGTTCCTGGAGGAGCTGTTAACAACCGAACTTAAGAGGAGGGAGTTAAATACTTCTTTCGAATATGGTGTTTATGATGACGGGCTGGCCACAAAGGTGAGGTCTGATGATTTTGATCTTGATTCGCCTGCTACCTACAGAGTTTCTATTTTCTCTGATGACCGGGGCACGAATAATTATCAGTTATTCGTCAATTTTACAGGAAAGAAACAGGTGGTGCTGTCTTCCATCACGTTAATGGCGGCACTTTCCATTATATTTACGCTCATTATAGTAATTGCATATTCCAGCGCCCTATCCCAGTTGATACGGCAAAGGCAAATATCTGAGATAAAGACAGATTTCATAAATAATATGACCCACGAGTTCAAGACGCCTATAGCTACGATCAATTTGGCCCTGGATGCTATCAAGAACCCAAAGGTCTCCGGGAACCCCGAAAAAGTTGCGCATTACCATAGGATGATACGTGACGAGAACAGGAGAATGCACGCGCAGGTGGAGAATGTGCTTCGTATTTCAAGGCTGGAGAAGAACGAGCTAGACCTGAATAAGGAACGACTGGATCTTCATGACTTAATCATGGAAGCAATTACACATATTGAATTGATCGTGGAAGATAACGGCGGATATGTAAAAACGCATTTGGGTGCGCTTAAAGCCTCTGTACTGGCTAACCAGACTCATTTTACGAATGTTATAGTTAACATTCTGGATAATGCCGTAAAATATTCTCCTGAAAAGCCCAAAATCGATATTTACACAGAAAATGTAAAGAATTATATCGTGATGAAGGTGCGGGACCAGGGAAGCGGAATGAATAAAGTAGTGCAGAAAAAAGTTTTTGAAAAATTCTATCGGGAACATACCGGTGACATACATAACGTAAAAGGGCATGGCCTTGGCCTTGCTTACGTAAAAAGAATTGTTGACGATCACCACGGACAAATTACTGTGGAGAGCGAAAAAGGAAAAGGAAGTACATTTATAATTAAATTACCACTAATATCTTAAATATGGAAACTGAAAATAAAAAGATTTTACTTGTAGAAGACGATCCAAACTTTGGAACCGTGCTTAAAGATTACCTAGCGATGAACGACTATGAAGTCACGCACGCTAAAAACGGAATGGAAGGTTTCGAGAAGTTTAAAAAGGATGATTTTGACCTTTGTATCCTGGATGTAATGATGCCATATAAAGACGGATTTACCCTGGCGAAAGAGATAAGAGAAAAGAATGAGGAAATTCCTATCATTTTCTTAACCGCCAAGGCCATGAAAGAAGATGTGCTTAAAGGATATAAAGTTGGGGCAGATGATTACCTGAACAAGCCTTTTGACAGTGAAGTACTGTTGATGAAGATCAAGGCCATCATGCAACGCAAAGCAACCGATAGTGTTGCAGATAGTAAACAATTTGAATTCCAGATTGGTGATTTCCACCTGAATTCCAAATTGCGGTTCTTAACCTTCAGAGATGAGGAGCCGTCTAAACTATCTCCAAAAGAGAACGAATTACTGCGCTTACTTGCACTTCATGAAAATGATCTGATGCCAAGAGAACTTGCGCTTACAAAAATATGGAGAGATGACAACTATTTCACTTCACGTAGTATGGACGTTTATATTGCCAAGCTTCGTAAGTACCTTAAAAAGGATGAAAATGTTGAAATCCTCAACATTCACGGGGAAGGATTCCGACTTGTGATTAGAAATAAAGAAGAAGCTGAAAGCTAGAACTTAAGTTTTTCAGTTTCTGCAAAATATTACCACAATAAATCAGTTATTGTGGTAATGTTTTGTATTACTATGTTAACACTTCATTTTAAGAGTCTTCCATTACTATCTCTATCTTTGTAAGATAACCTACGTTTAATGAGAAGACCCCACGCCCTACCAGGATCTTTCTTATGTGCCCGTTCATGCCGGCACTCTAAAATTGTGGGCAAAAATGCCTTATCGGCTGTTTTATTTTTACTTTTTATTCTTCTGAATTTTGGTGGTTTTTCTGTTTTAGGACAAAATCCTGGTGGTGAGATTCCTTCTTATGAGCATATCTATCAAAAAGATTTAGGAACAGCAGGCCAGAATTCAACTGGTAATCTGGTTATTTCTATTGATACTGATTCTCAAGGATTAGTTTATTTACTAACTTTTGGTAATGGAGTATTAAGATATAATCCTATTACTGATGATTTGAATACAATAATCCCGGATGTTCCTGGGGAAGATGGTAATCTTCATAATCCTTTAGATTTAGTTATAGATAATAATGATATCATTTACATTGCAGATAGTGGTTCAAAACTGATTAAGAGATTTGATTTAAATGGAAATCAGAAGAGTTCTATAGGTTCTGGATATGGAGGAAATGGGAGAAATGAATTTTGGGAACCAACAGGTTTAGCAGTAGACAATGAAAATAATTTGTACATAGTCGATTCGTATAGAGGAGATGACTCACAAGTTACCTCTAGACATTTTTTAAAGGTGTATTATAATTCTGGAGAATTCAAAAGTTTTGAAGGAACAGAAAATTATCCATTATATCAACCATATCGAGTAGCTGCGAATGATGATTATGTTCTAGTAAGCCACGCATCAAATGATGGAGAAGTACTAGTGTTTAATAAAAATTTGGAATATTTAAAAACTTTGGATAATGTGGGTTCTCCTGGAAGCATAGAGATAGATAATTTCGATATTATACATGTAATTGACTATTCAGATGAATTAGACTTTAATCTTATTCTAAATTATGAAAGTTTAGGTTTTCTACAATATCTTGACCTTTATTCTAGTATAAGTGCAGGTATTAATCAGCAGGAATTTTCCGTCCAGATATATAATTCAAGCTTAGATCATATAGGAACACTTAATGATACAGAAGACCCGGATGAAGAAGATGATCATATACAGCTTCCTTTAGATTTCGCCTTTGACAATTGCTCCAAATTATTTATAAATGATGGAAATTTAGCTGGTTTGGCAATTAATTTTGATCTCGAAATATATAAAAGAACACCATCATTTGACACTGAAAATCCCATAGTTAAATGTATTAAACCAGGAAAAGAATTTGCGCTTGTTAATGGAACAGTCACAATTGATGTAGAAGATATTGACAATGGCTCCACAGATAATTGTGAAATTGAAAGTATGGTTCTTTCTGAAGATGCATTCACTACAACAGGCGAAAAAGAAATTACCTTAACCGTTACAGATGCAGCCGGTAATTCTGCTTTTTGTGAAACAACTATAATAATTACAGGGGATGAGGAAGAGGATGAGCCTTTAGTAATTTCCTGTCCTGGAATCCAAAATGAAATTCTGGACGAAAATTGCCGGTTTGAAGTTCCCGATTATACAACGGCAATGGCTACGGAATTTCCCGAAGCAGAATTTTCACAAACTCCTGAACCTGGAACATTTATTTCAGCGAGTACTC
>JACLAD010001413.1_pt1 | contig 73996 bp, 60 predicted proteins | sample 8027901 | NCBI WGS metagenome assembly JACLAD01 (sample SAMN15725071, study PRJNA655200) | protist metagenome | isolation source: fluorescence activated cell sorting (FACS) single amplified genomes of... | place: Spain: Blaines Bay Microbial Observatory, Mediterranean Sea | collected 2016-07-05 | reverse complement strand
TGCTTGAGGAAGCCTTCGAAGAAAATAATTCATTATTTTTAATAGAGTTAAAAATCGACAGTAGTAATCACATAAGTGTGGTCATTGATGGAGATGAAGGTGTTACTGTAAAGGATTGTATTGCTGTGAGTAGAAAGATTGAGCATAACCTTGATCGCGAAGAGGAAGATTTCTCGCTGGAAGTAGCTTCTGCCGGCGTTTCGCAACCTTTAACCCTGCCGCGACAATACAGGAAGAATATAGGTCGTAAGCTCGCTGTGACCACTTCAAAAGAGCAAATTGAAGGAGAATTGGTGAGTGTGGAAGATGAAGCTATAACGCTTAAATGGAAAACAAGGGAGCCTAAGCCTGTAGGAAAAGGAAAGGTGACTGTAACTAAAGAAGCTGTGTTGCCCATAGAAGAGATTGATGAGGCAAAGGTGATAATAACATTTTAACAGAATATTGATATGGAAAATATCGCGTTAATAGAGTCGTTCTCAGAATTTAAAGATGACAAACTTATTGATCGTGTTACCTTAATGGCGATCCTTGAGGATGTTTTTAGAAATGCTTTGAAGAAAAAGTATGGTGAAGACGACAATTTTGACATTATTGTGAATCCCGATAAAGGGGATTTGGAGATTTGGAGAAACCGTGTAGTGGTAGCCGATGGAGAAGTGGAAGATCCAAACCAGGAAATATCCCTTACTGAAGCGCGTAAAATCGAACCCGATTTTGAGGTTGGTGAGGATGTTTCGGAAGAAGTGAAGCTAATTGATCTTGGGCGTCGTTCTATTTTGGCGCTGCGCCAAAACCTGATCTCGAAGATCCATGAACATGATAATACCAATATATTCAAGCACTTTAAGGAGCTTGAAGGGGAGATTTATACTGCCGAGGTGCACCATATTCGTCACAGGGCAATTATTTTACTTGATGACGAAGGGAATGAAATAATATTACCTAAAGACCGCCAGATACCTTCAGATTTCTTCAGAAAAGGGGAAAATGTAAGGGGTATTATTGAAAGCGTGGAACTAAAAGGAAATAAGCCTTCCATTTTGATGTCAAGAACTTCTCCATTATTTTTGGAAAAGTTATTTGAGCAGGAGATTCCGGAAGTCTTTGACGGATTAATTACTGTTAAGAAGGTAGTTCGTATTCCGGGGGAGAAAGCAAAAGTAGCGGTAGATTCCTACGATGATAGGATTGATCCTGTAGGGGCTTGTGTTGGGATGAAAGGTTCAAGGATCCACAGTATTGTGAGAGAACTTGGAAATGAAAATATTGATGTGATCAATTTCACAGAAAATACCCAGTTATTGATTACCCGTGCTTTGAGTCCGGCCAAAATCACTTCGTTAAAAATTGATGAAGAGAATAAACGTGCGGAGGTAATGTTGAAGCCTGAAGAGGTTTCCAAAGCGATAGGTCGTGGAGGACACAATATTAGGTTGGCGGGCCAACTTACAGGTTATGAGATCGATGTATTCAGGGAAGGTGTCGAAGAAGATGTTGAACTGAAGGAATTCTCAGATGAAATTGAGGATTGGGTAATCGAGGAATTTGCAAAAATTGGGCTTGATACGGCCAAAAGTATATTAGAACAGGATATTAATGACCTTGTTCGAAGGACAGATCTTGAGGAAGAAACCATCAGGGAAGTCATTCAGGTTCTTAGGGAAGAATTTGAAGAAGAAAGTAAGTAGAAATAAAAGAGGTTAATTTAGAGGGCAATTTATGGCTGAAGCAAAAACAATGCGATTAAATAAAGTACTACGCGAATTCAATATCTCGCTAGATCGTGCTGTGGAATTTTTAAACTCCCAGGGCCACGAGATAGAGGCGCGTCCTACTACCAAAATATCCGGAGAGATTTATCAGGTTCTTTCTGATGAATTCGAAACGGATAAAAGCAAAAAAGTCGCTTCAAAAGAAGTGGGGGAAGAGAAGCGGAAGGAGAAGGAGGAAATCCGCCTAGCCAGGGAAAGAGAGCTTGGAGATAAGCGGAAGCAGGAGGAAAGGCAGGAAATTATCAGAGCAAAGACCAATCTGGAAGGCCCAAAACAGGTAGGTAAAATAGATCTTGATAAGAAAGGTCCTGAGAAGAAAGAGCAGCCCGAAAAGCAACCTGAACCTGAGGAGAAAAAAGCACCTGAACAGCCACAGGTAGAATCTCCAAAAGAGGACGAGAAGCCACAGCCTGCTAAGCAGGAAGAGCCTTCTAAGCCTGAAGAGAAAGAAGTAAAGGAGGAGAAAACTCCTTCAGAAGAAGTAGCAAAAGCAAAGCCGGCAGAGCCAGCTAAAGAAGAGGAGCCTAAGAAGGAAGAGGCGGCGAAAGAAGAATCTGTAAAGAAAGAGGAAACTCCGAAGCAGGAAGAACCTGAAGAGACTCCAAAAGAGGAGGAATCTTCTACAGTTGCTACAAAATATCAGAAACTTAGTGGGCCTAATTTTACCGGGGAGAAAATTGATCTTTCTCAGTTTAAGAAGCCTGCTAAGAAGAAAGAAGAGAAGAAAGCAGATGCCGAAAAGGAAAAGCGTAAAAAACGCCGCAGAAGAATTAGCAAAGATGTAAAAGGAGCTCCGGGTGCCGGAGCAGGTGCTGCTGGAAATGCTAAAACACGTGGTAAGAGAGCCAAACCAGTTACCAAGGAAGAGCCTAGCGAAGAAGAAGTACAGAAGCAAGTGCGTGAAACGCTTGAAAAACTTCAGGGAAAATCAAGTAAAAAAGGTGCCAAATACCGAAGGGACAAGAGAGATACTCACCGTCAAAGGACAGAGGACGCTCAGCTTGAGGAGGCAAACAAGATTTTGAAAGTAACAGAATTTGTTACTGTAAGTGAAGTGGCTACGATGATGGATGTTCCGGTAACAAAAATCATTTCTGCCTGTATGTCACTTGGAATGATGGTGACGATGAACCAGCGCCTCGATGCTGAAACTATTTCTATTGTTGCGGATGAATTTGACTATGAAGTTGAATTTGTGACTGCCGATCTTGAAGAAACAAAAGAAGTAGTTCCGGAAAATCCTGCAGATCTTGAGCCAAGAGCTCCGATCGTTACAGTGATGGGACACGTTGACCATGGTAAAACATCTTTACTGGATTATATTCGTAAGGAAAATGTAATTGCCGGGGAAAGTGGAGGAATTACACAGCATATTGGTGCTTATGGAGTTCAGCTGGAAGGCGGGCAAAAAATAGCATTCTTGGATACTCCGGGTCACGAAGCCTTTACCGCGATGCGGGCAAGGGGAGCGCAGGTGACAGATATGGCTATTATTGTAATTGCAGCAGATGATGATGTGATGCCGCAAACAAAAGAGGCTATTTCTCACGCACAGGCTGCGGGAGTACCTATTATATTTGCAATCAACAAATCTGATCTTCCAACCGCTAATCCGGAAAAGATCAAGGAAAAGCTTGCGGCCATGAATTTATTGGTAGAAGACTGGGGAGGAAAAATTCAATCTCATGATATTTCGGCCAAGACAGGACTCGGCGTAAAAGAATTACTTGAAAAAGTGCTTCTTGAAGCAGAGATACTGGAACTACAGGCCAATCCTAATAAACTGGCAACTGGTACTGTTGTGGAAGCCTACCTGGATAAGGGTAGAGGATATGTGTCTACTATATTAGTACAGGCGGGGACGCTTAAAATAGGAGATTATGTACTTGCTGGGAAACATAGTGGTAAGATAAAAGCCATGCATGATGAGCGCGGAAATGAGGTGAGAGAGGCAGGACCTTCAACTCCGGTTTCCATACTTGGTCTTGATGGTGCGCCACAGGCCGGTGATAAGTTTAAAGTAATGACAGACGAGCGTGAGGCCAAAGATCTTGCTGCCAAGCGTACTCAGTTGCAAAGAGAGCAGTCTGTACGTACACAACGACATATTACGCTTGATGAAATTGGACGTCGTATTGCCCTTGGAGACTTTAAAGAACTAAATATTATCCTTAAAGGTGATGTGGATGGATCTGTGGAAGCGCTTACAGATAGTTTCCAGAAACTTTCTACGGAAGAGATTCAGGTGAACATTATCCATAAAGGTGTTGGAGCAATTACCGAAAGTGATGTGTTGCTGGCTTCAGCTTCCGATGCGATTATTATTGGATTTAATGTGCGACCTGCCGGAAATGCCAGAACGGTAGCCGAAAAAGAAGAAATAGATATCAGGACGTACTCTATTATCTACGATGCGATCAACGACCTGAAGGATGCGATGGAAGGAATGCTTTCTCCTGTGATGAAAGAGGAGATCACCGGAAATGCAGAAATCAGGGAGATATTCAAAGTATCTAAAATTGGTAGTATTGCAGGATGTATGGTGACGGATGGTAAGATCTACAGAAACTCTCAAATACGATTGATTCGTGACGGAGTGGTTGTTTACACAGGACTTCTTGCCTCTCTTAAGAGATTCAAGGATGATGTGAAAGAAGTTTCCAAAGGATATGATTGTGGTCTTCAAATCAAGAACTACAATGATATTAAAGAAGGAGATGTTGTAGAAGCATTCCAGGAAGTTGCAGTTAAGAAGAAACTGAAATAACAGAGCCTAAATTATAGGTATAAAAAAAGGGACGCTGCGGCGTCCCTTTTTTGTTGCTTAAATTTTCCTAGTTTCTTTCCGGTTTGAAACGAAAAGCGGCCGGAAAACTTTTCTTGATCTCCGTTAAGGCTCTGTCGGCTTCCAGGCTATTCCTGAAATTTCCGATCCAAACCTTGTAATTTGGGGTTTCATATACTATCGTGGAAGGCCAGTCGGAATACAGATTTCGGAATTCTTTAATGGCGTCACTGGCTTTTTTGTTGTCTCCGGAAAATATCTGAATTCTGTATCGGTCTCCAATACGGCTTTCCTTTCCCATTTCAGTTTTTAGGTTCAGCAGCTGGGGAATTAGTGAATCCTGACGTACCTGAACCCGTCCTTCCTGTCCGAAACCGGAAAATCCAATTCCGAAGATAAAGGCTCCTGCAATAAAAATATTCTTTCTGTTCAAATCTATTTATTTTTTATAATTTTCTGAAAAACAAAAGTATAACATAATCAATTAAAATCTTCTATCAGCATTATTTAGAATAAATATAAATTAAGCATTAACACTGCTCTGCATTCCTCAAATCGACTTTAAGTATTACTTTTGTCCGTAAATTTTCCGGTACTAAAATATGATAAATATCACGTTTTTGATACTCTAAAAATCGTACCAAACTAGACGTTAATTCAACTTATAATATGAAAAAGGTGAAATACCGCCATTCAGCCGCTCGATTACTTTTCTTAAGTTTTTCGTTTTTTATATCATTTTCAACGCTCGTAGTGGCGCAACAGGATTCTGAGCTTTCCGATGATCAACAGGGAACTTCCGAAAGACAGGGTGATGTTGCGGGGCCAGAAGAGTCATCGGTGGAGTCAACTCCGGAAGGAGGGGACGCGGCTGCGGGTAAAGCATTATTTAATTCTTTGTGTGCTGCGTGTCATAAGATGGACAGCAACTCGATTGGACCACCGCTCCGTGGAGTGACAGATAGAAGGGATAACGATTGGTTGCACAGCTGGATTTCCAATAGTGCGGCAATGATCGCTGCGGGTGATGAAACTGCAATTGCTCTTTACGAAGAGTATAATCAAACTGCAATGCCTCCTTTTCCGCAGTTGAGCGATGAGGATATTGATAACATACTGGCATATACCAGTCAGCCAAAAGCTGTTCCTCAGGAACAACAGGTCGGTGGTGGTGAAGGCGCTGCTTCTGGTGGGGGTGGTGTTTCTACAGATATTATTTTGGGAATACTTGCTTTCGTGTTGTTAATGTTGCTGGCAATTCTGTTCCTTGTGAACAAAACTTTGAGAAGATTTGCTACCGCAAGCGGAGTAGAGCTGCCTGAGAAACCGAAAAGAACTCCTATATGGAAATCTTTTGTTGAAAATCAATTCCTTGTTTTAACAAGTGCAGTGATACTGTTGTTGATTGGTTCTTACTTCTTCTACGGATTTGTAATGCAGGTTGGGGTCGATCAGGGATATCAGCCAATACAGCCAATACATTTTTCACATAAAATTCATGCTGGTGATAACCAGATCGAATGTAAGTTCTGTCACTCTTCGGCAAGAGTATCTAAAACTTCAGGAATTCCTTCTTTGAATGTTTGTATGAACTGTCATAAATCAATTGGTGAAGTTGCAGATGGTACGGCTACAGATGAGTACAGTAAAGAATTCTATGACGGTGAGATTGCTAAGTTATACGATGCTGTTGGGTGGGATCCTTCTGCTCAATCTTACACAGGGGAGACTGAGCCTGTTAAGTGGGTGAGGATTCATAATTTACCTGACTTTGCATACTTCAATCACTCTCAACACGTAGAAGTGGGTGGTATTGCATGTCAAACATGTCATGGTCCTGTAGAGGAAATGGAAATTATGTATCAAAATGCTCCTTTAACAATGGGGTGGTGTGTGAACTGTCACCGTGAAACAAATGTTAGAACTGCAGGTAATGCATATTATGAGAAAGTTCATGAAGAGCTTTCTAAGAAATATGAGGTTGAAGAATTGACCGTGGCCCAAATGGGTGGAATTGAGTGTATGAAATGCCACTATTAATTAATTTAAAGAAGTAATATTTAAATATATGTCATCAAACAAGAAATACTGGCAAAGTGTTGAAGAGCTGAAAGAATCCAGCTCTATTGTTGAGGCGCGTCAGCAAAATGAATTTGCAGAAGAAATACCTACAGATGAGTTCCTGGGAGATAAGGATTCTCTTGAGGGTTCAACTACTTCTCGTAGAGACTTTTTGAAATATGTTGGGTTTAGTACGGCAGCGGCATCTTTGGCTGCCTGTGAGGGACCTGTAATGAAATCCATTCCATACGTGGTACAGCCCGAAAGGATTGTGCCTGGTGTGGCAAATTATTATGCTACTACTATGGCCGACGGTTTTGACTTTTCGGGAGTCCTTGTTAAGACCCGTGAAGGAAGACCTATTAAAATTGAACATAACACGATGGCAAATACCGGTGCCAATGCACGGGTGCATGCTTCGGTGTTGTCTTTATATGATAAAAACAGATTGAAGCGACCTGTTGCCAATGGTGAGGTTGTTTCCTGGGAACAGTTTGATAGGGAAGTGACAGAAAAGCTTCGAAACGTTTCCGGAGAAATAGTGGTTCTTTCGCATACGTTTGCAAGTCCATCTACTTCAAGATTAATCAATGAGTTTTCTGAAACATTCGGAAATGTAAGACATGTGGTGTATGACATAGTTTCAGAAGATGCTGCATTAAGTGCATTTCAGGCGAGGTATGGCCAACGTGCACTGCCTTCGTATGATTTTTCTAAGGCAGAAACCATAGTTTCTATTGGTGCCGATTTTCTGGGCGACTGGGCTGGTGGAGGATATGACGCAGCTTATGCTAAAGGGCGTATTCCGAAAAACGGAAGAATGTCCCGTCATATTCAATTTGAATCAAACTTCTCTATGGCCGGGGCTAACGCAGATAAGCGTGTGCCTTTAACTCCTTCACAGCAAAAATCGGCTTTGTCTGCTCTTTACGGATATATTGTGGGCGCTAGCTCTACCAGCAACCTGCCTGCTCATATTGATGATGCTTTGGTGAAGGCTGCAAGACAGTTGCGTAAATCTGGTAGCGGTGCTGTGGTAATTACAGGAATTCCTGATACAGATGCTCAATCTCTTGTGCTTGCAATCAATGAAGCCCTGGGAAGCCGTGTGATGGATACTCAAAATCCAAGAATGCTGCGCCAGGGAAATGCTGCAGAGGTGCAGAGACTGGTATCTGAAATGAATGCGGGAAGTGTAGGCGCTATTCTTATTGCTGGTGTTAATCCTGCTTATAGCCTTCCAAATGCGAATGAATTTATAGAAGGCCTAAGTAAGGTGGATCTTTCGGTTGCATTTTCCATGAAGGAAGATGAAACAGCAAAACTTTGTAATTATGTTGCTGCAACCCCTCATTACCTCGAAAGTTGGGGAGATGTTCAGTTTACAAGTAATAAATTCGGGGTTATTCAGCCTACTATTCGTCCGTTGTTTGATACGAGACAATTTCAGGATACTTTATTGAGATGGAATGGCAATTCAATGTCGTACTATGACTATTTGAAAGATACCTGGGGATCTCTGGGAAACAGTGGCTGGAATGATGCTGTACACGACGGAATCTTTGAAGGTACTGCGCCTGTAAACATTAATCCTGTTGCTGGAGCAGCTGCGCCTGCAGTGAACAGTGATGCTGTTGCCGCCAGAAATCTTTCTGCGGTTGAAGGTAGCGGACTGGAGCTTGAGCTTTATACTTCTGTTTCAATGGGAGCAGGGGAGCAAGCCAATAATCCATGGTTGCAGGAGATGCCCGATCCTATTACAAGGGTTTCTTGGGATAACTACCTGAAAGTTTCCAGAGCTGATGCTGAAGAAATGGGGCTTGAGAACTGGCATGTTGCCAACGGTGGACTTAACGGAAGTTATGTAAACGTAAAGGTTGGTGATACTGTAGTTGAAAATGTGCCGGTATATATTCAGCCCGGGCAGGCTAAAGGATCTGTTTCCCTTGCGCTTGGATATGGTAAGAAAGAGGCTATTCAAAAAGAAATGCAGGTAGGTGTAAATGCCTATCCGTTATATAAAGATTTTAAATCTTTCCAGAATGTAACTATTGAAAAAGTTGGTGGTGAACATGAGTTTGCGTGTTTACAACTGCACAATACCTTAATGGGAAGAGGAGATGTTATTAAAGAGACTACTTTAGAGATCTTTAATACAAAAGATGCTCATGTATGGAACGAGATGCCGGAAGTATCTTTAAACCATATAGAAACTCCTGTAACTTCTCCTGATGTGGACCTTTGGGATGGTTTTGACCGTTCTATCGGACATCATTTTAATATGTCAATTGACCTTAATGCCTGTACAGGATGTGGTGCTTGTGTGATTGCCTGTCATTCAGAGAATAATGTTCCTGTAGTAGGTAAGGAAGAGGTGCGTAAGTACAGGGATATGCACTGGCTTAGAATTGATCGCTATTATTCTTCGGAAGATACCTTCCAGGGAGATATCGATAAAAAAGATCTTGCTTCAGGTCTTAATGAAACTATTTTCGGTCTTACTGAAATGGAAAGTCCTGCAGATAACCCTCAGGTGGTTTTCCAGCCTATGCTTTGTCAGCATTGTAACCATGCTCCCTGTGAAACTGTATGTCCTGTTGCGGCAACTATGCACGGTCGTCAGGGGCAAAACCAGATGGTATATAACCGCTGTGTAGGTACAAGATATTGTGCTAACAACTGTCCTTACAAAGTGCGTAGGTTCAACTGGTTCTTATACAACAAGAACGATGAGTTTGATTACAACATGAACAATGATTTAGGTCGTATGGTGTTAAATCCAGATGTAACTGTTCGTTCACGTGGTGTCATGGAGAAATGTTCATTCTGTATTCAGAAAACGCAAAAAACCATTCTTGATGCTAAACGAGAAGGTAGGGCTATAAGGGACGGTGAATTCCAGACAGCTTGTTCTTTGGCCTGTGATAAAGGTGCGATTGTATTTGGAGATGTGAATGATAAGGAAAGTGTGGTTTATCAGAAGAAAGAGGATGACAGAATGTACCATACACTCGAATATTTAGGAACTAAACCAAATGTGATGTATCAAACAAAGGTTAGAAATACATCAGAAGCTTAAAATTTAACTTAGAATCAATTATAAAAAGGATATGTCTCATTACGAAGCACCTATACGAAAGCCTTTAGTAACCGGCAATAAAACCTATCACGATGTGACGGTTGACATTGCTGCTCCGGTTGAAGGAAAGGCAAATAAAACCTGGTGGATTGTATTCTCCATCGCGCTTGTAGCTTTTCTTTGGGGGCTGGGTTGTATAATTTATACCGTTTCTACCGGTATTGGAGTCTGGGGATTGAACAGGACCGTAGGTTGGGCCTGGGATATTACTAACTTTGTTTGGTGGGTAGGGATTGGTCACGCCGGTACCTTGATTTCGGCGGTACTTTTATTGTTTCGCCAAAAATGGAGAATGGCAATTAACCGGTCTGCGGAAGCGATGACCATCTTCTCTGTAATGCAAGCAGGTTTGTTCCCTATTATTCACATGGGACGTCCCTGGCTGGCTTACTGGGTAGTGCCAATCCCAAATCAGTTTGGTTCTCTGTGGGTGAATTTTAACTCTCCTTTACTTTGGGATGTATTCGCTATTTCAACCTATTTATCTGTTTCCCTTGTGTTCTGGTGGACAGGATTACTTCCAGATTTTGCAATGCTTAGGGATAGAGTGGCAAAACCTTTTCAAAAACGTATCTACGGAATTTTAAGTTTTGGATGGTCAGGTCGTGCTAAAGACTGGCAACGGTTTGAAGAAGTGTCTCTGGTACTCGCAGGATTGGCAACTCCGCTGGTACTTTCTGTGCATACCATTGTATCTTTTGACTTTGCAACTTCGGTGATTCCAGGATGGCACACTACAATTTTCCCTCCCTATTTCGTAGCAGGAGCGGTTTTCTCGGGATTTGCTATGGTAAACACCCTGCTTATCATTATGAGGAAGGTTTCTAACCTTGAAGATTATATTACTATTCAGCATATTGAATTGATGAACATCGTAATTATGATCACAGGATCTATAGTTGGGGTGGCATATATTACAGAATTATTCGTAGCCTGGTATTCCGGAGTGGAATATGAGCAATATGCATTCCTTAACAGGGCTACCGGACCTTACTGGTGGGCGTACTGGTCAATGATGACATGTAACGTATTTTCTCCGCAGTTCATGTGGTTCAAAAAATTACGTACCAGTATCATGTTCTCTTTCTTTATCTCGATAATTGTAAACATAGGAATGTGGTTTGAGCGTTTTGTGATTATTGTTACTTCATTACACCGTGATTACCTGCCGTCTTCCTGGACGATGTTCTCACCCACATTTGTGGATATTGGGATCTTCATTGGAACTATCGGGTTTTTCTTTGTGTTGTTCTTACTCTATGCAAGATCGTTCCCTGTGATTGCTCAGGCAGAAGTGAAGACAATTTTGAAATCATCTGGAGATAAATATAAAAAGTTGCGTGCAGAACATGGTGACCATGTGGACCATTACGATCCTATCGTACGGGAGCCGGTTGTAAATACTGAAGACGGACTGGTTGATAAAGATGAGCCTGCCGGAACCGGAAACGGGCATGAACCTACAGTAAATGCAGATGGTATTATAGATTCTGAAGTTACTAAAGACAGGTTGGATGAAATGCTTGCTTATATTGGGACATTCGATCCTGCAACCCAAACTGCCGATGATCTTCAGAAGATAAAAGGAATAGGACCTTTACTGGAGCAAAAATTACATCAGTTGGGGATCTATACCTACGATCAGGTAAGCAGGTTGAGAGAAGAAGATTATGTATTGCTTGATGAGATCATTGAGACCTTCCCGCTGGAGGAACAGCGTGGTAACTGGTCAGTTCAGGCAAATCAACTTAAAAACAAACAATAACAATGGCATCTAAAGTTATACACGCTATATATACCGATGACGACTTGCTGTTACAGGCCGTAAAGCAAGTGCGGGAGGCTCGTTACCATATTGCCGAGATATATACTCCATTTCCGGTGCATGGACTTGACAAAGCAATGGGACTGGCTCCAACAAGGCTTGCAATCACCTCATTTATTTATGGATTGATAGGACTTGGGGTAGCAACCTGGATGATGGATTATATAATGATTGAAGACTGGCCAATGGATATTGGAGGAAAACCAAGTTTTAGTTATATCCAGAACATGCCTTCTTTTGTGCCGATTATGTTTGAATTAACAGTGTTTTTTGCGGCTCACCTTATGGTAATTACTTTCTATCTTAGAAGTAAGTTATGGCCGTTTAAGCAGGCTGAAAATCCGGATGTGCGAACCACAGATGATCATTTCCTTATGGAAGTTGAAGTAGGGAACCACGATACGAAAGATTTAACTGATTTCTTGTACCAGACAGGTGCAATGGAAATTAAACTAATTGATAACAAATAAACCCGATGAAAAGTTTATTTAACAAATCTATACTATTCATTTTAGGGCTGAGTGCAGTTTCCTGCGTTGAAAACTCAAAACCCAACTACCAGTACATGCCAAATATGTATGAAACGGTAAGCTATGAACCGTATGGAGCATACGATGTATTTGAGAATCAACAAGAAGCAAAGCTACCTGCAGAAGGTTCTATCCCCAGAGGATGGAGACCTTATGACTACGAAGATTCCAACGAAGGCTATGCTGCTGCAAAGGAGCAATTGGAGAATCCGCTTCCATATACAGAAGATAATCTGGCTGCCGGTCAGCAGTTATATACTATTTACTGTGCCGTATGTCATGGTGATAATGGTGACGGGCAGGGTATTCTGGTTGAAAGGGAGAAATTTCTTGGAGTGCCAAGCTACGATAGCAGGGACATAACAGAAGGTAGTGTGTATCACGTACAGTATTATGGACTCAATGCAATGGGGTCTTATGCTTCACAAACTTCTATAGAAGAAAGATGGCAAATCACTCATTATGTAATGAACCTTAGAGAGAACCTTTTGGGTAATCCTGAAAGGGAATTTGAGGACATCGAAACCCTTACGCCTGCAGTAAACGCTGAAGTTCCTATTGGAGAGGGTACTGCCACAGATATTGACGACAGCCAGGGTCAACAGAATCAAAACGAAGAGTAACAGCATTTAGATAATATTAGTATGTACACGCTATCAAGTAAATTAAAGTTATTTTCTATCATCCTTATGGTGGTAGGTCTGTTGGGCCTCGTCTATGGGTTTATTGCCGTACCAGATACTATTGAAGACGTCAAAGAAATGATGGCTTCTCATGGTGAAGGACATGAGGTACACCCTCCGGCAGCAGAGCAGGCAGGGGAGGAACTGGAAGATGACGCACGTGGTTACGACTATGTTGCTTCCGAACATAATTTGGAAACCGAACGTACAGATGAACTGGCATATGACAATGATGCTGCTGCGGTTGGAGAAATTGAACATTTAGAGCACGTTTTGCACCAGCTACAAAACAAGCCATGGGCAGCTTTATATGTTGCGGCTTTCTTCTTCTTTATGATTTCACTGGGAACATTGGTTTTTTATGCCATTCAGTATGCTTCGCAGTCAGGATGGTCACCTGTACTCTTCAGGGTAATGGAGGGTATTACAGGATACCTCTTACCCGGTAGTTTGATTGTATTCCTGCTGCTTTTATTATCAGGTTTTCATCTTAACCATCTTTTTATCTGGATGGATCCGGAAGTAGTGGCTCATGATGCGATTCTTCAAAACAAGCAATCCTATCTTAATGTTCCTTTCTTCTTAATCAGGGCGGCTATCTATATTGCAGGATGGAACATCTTCAGATATTTCCTTAGAAGAAATTCAGTACGCCAGGATGATGCTAAAGATAATTACTGGTTCAAAAAGAACTTTAAGCTTGCTGCAGGTTTCCTTGTATTCTTTATTGTATCAGAATCAATGATGTCCTGGGACTGGATTATGAGTGTGGATCCACACTGGTTTAGTACCCTTTTTGGATGGTATGTATTCGCCAGTATGTTTGTATCGGGTATTACCATGATCGCATTGGTGACTATCTACCTTAAATCAAGAGGTTATCTTGCTGTGGTAAATGACAGTCATATTCATGATTTAGCTAAATTTATGTTTGGGATTAGCATTTTCTGGACCTACCTGTGGTTTTCACAGTTTATGTTGATATGGTATTCCAACATTCCTGAAGAGGTAACTTATTTTGTGACCAGGATTGAGGACTATGGATTATTATTCTTCGGAATGGTGGTACTTAACTTCCTTTTCCCGGTACTACTATTAATGAATAGTGATTTTAAACGTGTTAGCTGGTTTGTTGTGATGACAGGAATCGTCATCCTGCTTGGGCATTATATAGATATTTATGTGATGATTATGCCTGCTACGGTTGGGGAATCCTGGTTTATAGGAATACCCGAAATAAGTGCCCTTTTATTCTTTGGCGGATTGTTTACTTTTGTAGTATTCAATTCTCTTACAAAAGCGCCTTTACTGGCTAAGAGAAATCCTTTCATTAAGGAAAGTGAGCATTTTCATTATTAAAAAAAGATTGTTTAAAGAAGAAAATATAAAATGACAGTATTTCTAATCATTATAGTAGTAGCGCTTTTTGCGATAACTGTTTGGCAATTGTCTAAGATATACCAGTTATCCAGAGATACGAACCAAATAGATTCGACTCAGGTAGCTACAGACAAGGATAATAAGACGCAGGGAAACCTGATGCTCGCTTTTGGGATTGCCTTTTATCTTTTTATGCTGTACAATTTCTGGAATTTTGGTAACAGGGCTTTACCTGCTGCCTCTTCAGAGCATGGAGCAGATTATGACAATCTGTTGCTGGTTTCTATGGCGCTTATTATGGTGGTTCAGGTAATTACCCAGGGTTTACTGCATTATTTTGCATTTAAATACAAGGGGAAAAAAGGACAAAAAGCATTATTCTTTGCAGATAATGATAAACTTGAATTTGTCTGGACAATCATTCCTGTCATTGTTCTTTCGGGCTTGATTATTTATGGATTGTTCACCTGGTCAGATATTATGGATATTGAAGATGAGGAAGATCCTATTGTTATAGAGCTTTACGCGAAACAATTTAGCTGGCATGCAAGATATGCCGGTGAGGATAATGTTCTTGGAAAAGCAAATGTTCGTTTTATTGAAGGAACCAATACACTGGGAGTAGATGTGAGTGATTCTTATGCTCATGATGATAAAATAACAGGAGAGCTTCACTTACCAGTAGGGCGTCCTGTTGTATTTAAAATGAGATCTCAGGATGTACTTCACTCGGCTTATTTTCCGCATTTCCGTGCACAGATGAACGTGGTTCCCGGAATGATTACTCAGTTTGGGTTTACACCAACACAAACCACAGAGGAGATCAGGGAGACCGAATATATGGTTGATAAAATTGACCAGATACGTGAAATGAGAAGGGAGAGAAGTGAAGAGTTAATGGCAGCCGGAGAGGAACCATTATCAGATTATACCGAATTTGATTACTACCTGTTGTGTAACAAGATTTGTGGAGTTGCACATTACAACATGCAGATGAAAGTTGTTGTTGAAACCGAAGAGGAATTTAATGCCTGGATAGCACAGCAGCAGGAATTCGCTGAAACCATCGAACCTCAGGATGCTTCAGGTAATGAAAATGCAGAGGGCGGGGAAGTAGCTCAAGTTGAAAATTAAATTTAAAGTTAAGAATTAGAACTATGTCAGCAGTAGGACACGCACCGGTTAATAATGCTCACGATGACCACGGTCACCACCCTAAAGAGACGTTCATAACGAAGTATATTTTCAGTATGGACCATAAGATGATCGCCAAGCAGTATCTGTTTACGGCGTTGATCATGGGTATAATTGGGATCACAATGTCTATATTCTTCCGTATGCAATTGGCATGGCCGGAAGAATCTTTTAAAATATTTGAGATCTTTCTTGGAAAATGGGCTCCGGGAGGAGTTATGAGTCAGGAAGTTTATCTTGCACTGGTTACCATTCACGGTACCATAATGGTATTCTTTGTACTTACCCAGGGATTAAGTGGTACGTTTAGTAATCTGTTGATTCCGCTACAAATTGGTGCAAGGGATATGGCATCAGGATTTATGAACATGCTTTCTTACTGGTTGTTCTTTATCTCCTGTATCATTATGCTCGGGTCTTTATTTGTTGAATCTGGTCCCGCTTCTGCAGGATGGACTATTTATCCGCCTTTAAGTGCACTGCCGCAGGCAATTGGTGGATCTGGATTGGGAATGACTTTATGGTTGGTGTCTATGGCTATTTTCATTGCATCTTCCTTACTTGGATCTCTAAACTATATTGTTACCGTTTTAAACTTAAGGACGAAAGGTCTTTCAATGACCCGTCTTCCTCTTACCATCTGGGCACTTTTCGTTACAGCAATTATCGGGGTGGTTTCTTTCCCGGTACTTTTATCTGCTGCGTTAATGCTTATTATGGATAGAAGTTTTGGTACTTCTTTCTTCCTTAGTGATATTTATCTTAAAGGTGAAGTTTTACACTATCAGGGAGGTTCACCTATACTTTTTGAGCACTTGTTCTGGTTCCTGGGTCACCCGGAGGTTTATATTGTAATCCTTCCGGCGATGGGTATCGCTTCAGAAATTCTTGCGACCAACGCCCGTAAACCAATTTTTGGATACCGTGCAATGATTGCCTCTATTCTTGCAATTGCATTTTTGTCTACCATTGTTTGGGGACATCACATGTTCGTTTCAGGGATGAACCCTTTCTTAGGTTCGGTATTTACATTTACAACTTTATTGATCGCAATTCCATCTGCAGTAAAAGCTTTTAACTGGATCACGACTATCTGGAAAGGGAACCTTCAAATGAACCCTTCGATGCTGTTCTCTATCGGTTTTGTATCAACTTTCATCACGGGTGGTTTGACAGGAATTATCCTAGGGGATAGCACCCTTGATATTAATGTACACGATACTTACTTCGTTGTAGCTCACTTCCACCTTGTAATGGGTATTTCTGCCCTTTACGGGATGTTTGCCGGGATCTATCACTGGTTCCCTAAAATGTTCGGAAGAATGATGAACAAGAACCTCGGATTCGTTCACTTCTGGATTACCATTATTGGTGCCTACGGAATTTTCTTCCCAATGCACTTTGTGGGAATGGCCGGATTGCCAAGAAGGTACTATAACTTTACTTCCTTCCCTTACTTTGATGACCTTGCGGACATCAACGTATTGATTACCGTATTTACTATTATCACAGCTGGAGTTCAGTTGGTGTTTTTATACAACTTTATCAGTTCTATTTTCTTCGGAAAAAAAGCGACTCAGAATCCATGGAACTCCAATTCACTAGAATGGACTACTCCGGTAGAGCCTATCCATGGAAACTGGCCTGGAGCACTTCCAACAGTATACCGTTGGCCTTATGATTACAGTAAAACCAATGAAAACGGTGAATATGTAATTCCTGGTCAGGATTTCGTGCCTCAGAATGTTCCGCTTCAGGAAAACGAGGAAGAATTAGGACATGGAAATGTGGTAGGGAATCCTTAATCACCATCCGTAACTCAAATAAAAGAAACCCCGCTGAAAATTTTTCAACGGGGTTTTCTCTTTTTATAATCTGTAGCTTCTCGCAAAATTAGATTTTGTCATCATATTTTTCCTAAAATCAGGTAGCTGAGTGTGCGATATAAAGACCGGCTTATTACTTGAACAGGCTTTTTTCTTTTATATTTGCTGAACTATATTTGATGCTATGAATGAACACCTCGATCCTACCGGAGATAGTTTTTCTTCTGAAGAACTGGATATCGAAAGAGCTTTAAGACCGCTTGAATTTGATGATTTTGCAGGTCAGGATCAGGTGTTGGATAACCTGAAGGTGTTTGTTGAAGCCGCTAACCAAAGGGGAGAAGCGCTCGATCATACCCTCTTTCACGGACCTCCGGGATTAGGAAAAACTACTCTGGCACACATTCTTGCAAACGAGTTGAACGTAGGTATAAAGGTTACCTCGGGTCCTGTTCTGGACAAACCTGGTGATCTTGCGGGATTGTTGACCAATCTTGAAGAAAGGGACGTGTTGTTCATTGATGAAATCCACCGGTTGAGCGCTGTAGTGGAAGAATATCTTTATTCGGCCATGGAAGATTACAAGATCGATATTATGATCGAAAGCGGACCAAACGCCCGTTCTGTACAGATCAACCTGAATCCATTCACCTTAATTGGGGCTACTACGCGTTCAGGGCTGCTTACTGCGCCTATGAGAGCAAGATTTGGGATTTCCAGCCGATTACAGTATTATACCACGGAGCTGCTATCTGACATTGTTCAACGGAGTGCCCAAATTCTTAAAGTTCCGATCGCTTTGGATGCAGCAATAGAAATCGCCGGAAGAAGCAGAGGGACACCCCGAATTGCGAATGCCCTTTTGAGAAGGGTACGGGATTTTGCACAAATCAAGGGGAACGGAAAAATTGATCTGGAGATCGCGCAGTACAGCCTCAAGGCACTTAACGTCGATGCACATGGGCTTGATGAAATGGATAACAAGATTTTGACTACTATTATTGATAAATTTAAAGGAGGGCCGGTAGGAATTACCACCCTCGCTACCGCAGTGAGTGAAAGCGCTGAAACAATAGAAGAGGTGTATGAGCCATTTTTGATCCAGCAGGGGTTTATCATGCGTACGCCCCGTGGAAGAGAAGTTACTGAAGCTGCCTATAAACACCTTGGGCGGATAAAAGGAAATATTCAGGGAGGTTTGTTTTAAGCTTTTCAGGATTTCCATAAAAAGAAGAAGAGTTATGGAGAAGAAGGAGATCCCAACGGTTTCAATGTTCACATTTTTTACAAGTGCAGCAGGAATATTAAAAAATCCGTTGCCTTTTCATCACCGGAATTTTGAAAAGCATGGTGATACTTTTCAGTTGCATCTGGGCTTTGGCAGAAAGATTATCTTTTCAAGGGATCCCGGATTTGCAGAATATGCACTTCAGAAAAATCAGAAAAACTTCGTAAAGTCTCCTATCCAGACGCAGGATATGGCTAAATACCTCGGAAAAGGCTTACTCACCGCAGAAGGGGAACTCTGGAAAAAACAACGAAAACTTATTCAGCCTGCTTTTCATAAGAAGCAATTGGCAAATCTATTGGGTAGCATAAAATCGGCTATTGTAGTTGAGCTTGAAAAGATAAGGACAGATCAACCAATGGATATTTTCCCCATTTTTAATGATCTTGCTTTTCAAACGGTGGTGAAATCGCTGTTCAGCAGTGCTGTCGGGCAACAGGAAATCAACCGACTTCAATATATAACCGAAGCTGCCCAAAAAATGCTGGTACGGGAATTAAGGCAGCCTTACCTGGGATGGTGGTTTAGGCTTCGTGGAAGCATTCAGAAGCATTTAACCCTAACAGAGGAGGCGCGTATTATTCTTAAAAGGATCATAGACGAACGTAAAGCCAGTGGAAAAAGAGAAGGTGACCTGCTGGATATGTTGCTGGATGCCCGGTATGATGATGGTACTGCCATGGATGAAAAGCAATTGATCGATGAAATCCTTATCCTTTTTACGGCAGGACATGAAACTACCTCCAATGCCCTTACATTTACATGTGAATTACTGGCGAGAAACACAGAAGTTCAGGAAAAGATATTTTCAGAAGTCATTAAAGCCAAACAGGAATCAGAAAATTTAATGGAATTTTTGAAAGCCTGTCCTTATACTCAACACGTGGTGGAAGAATCAATGAGGCTGTATCCGCCGGCATATTTTATTGATCGGGTAAACCTGGAGGATGACGAGTATGAAGGGAAGTCAATCCCTAAAGGATCAAGTCTGTTGTTTTCCATGTACGAGGTGCACCGTCACCCAAGATTCTGGAAAGATCCTGAAGATTTCAATCCGGCACGATTTGAGCAAACTAAATCAGATGCATATTATCCTTTTGGGGCAGGCCCAAGAAAATGTATTGGCAACAATTTTGCAATGTACGAGATGGTAATGGCCATAGCAGAATTGATGAAAAGGTACTCTATAGAAGCCAAACAATCTAACATTGAAATCACGCCTTTGATCACATTAAAGCCAAAAATGGCAATTTTGAAGTTCAACAGGAGGTCAATTGAATCAGAATAAATCTCAAAATACCGCATTAATTAAAGCTGAAGCCGAACGCCTCGGGTTCATATCCTGTGGCATTAGTAAAGCCGGTTTTCTGGAAGAGGAAGCCCCACGTCTTGAGAAGTGGTTGAAGGAGGGCAGGCATGGAGAAATGCGCTACATGGAAAATTATTTTGATAAGCGGCTTGATCCTACCAAACTTGTGGAGGGTTCAAAAAGTGTGATTTCCCTATTGCTGAATTACTTTCCGGAAGAGAAACAGCGTGAAGATTCCTATAAGATCAGTAAATACGCCTACGGAACCGATTATCATTTCGTGATCAAGGATAAGCTGAAAAAACTGATGCAGTTTATTCAGGAAGAGATCGGGGAGGTAGATGGCAGGGCTTTTGTTGATTCGGCACCTGTGCTGGATAAAGCCTGGGCCGCAAAAAGCGGACTTGGGTGGATTGGGAAAAACTCTAATCTGCTTTCCAAAAAAACCGGATCCTTCTTTTTTATAGCGGAATTGATCGTGGATCTCGACCTGGATTACGACACTCCCGTTACCGATCACTGCGGAAGCTGTACCGCCTGCATTGATGCATGCCCTACCCAGGCCATTGTAGAGCCTTACAAGGTAGACGGCAGCAAATGTATTTCCTACTTCACGATCGAGCTTAAAGAGGAACTTCCGCAGGAAATGAAGGGACAATTTGATGACTGGATGTTTGGCTGTGATGTATGCCAGGATGTATGTCCCTGGAATCGGTTTTCCAAACCACATAATGAACCTCTTTTCAATCCCAAGCCCGATCTCTTGAGTATGACTCGAAAAGATTGGGAAGAGATCACCGAAGATGTTTTTCGGAAGGTTTTCAAAAAGTCTGCAGTAAAAAGGACGAAGTACAGCGGACTTGCAAGAAATATAGATTTTTTAAAGGATTAAATCAGCCAGGAAACTCATTCTTTTTGCTTGTCCATTGGCGTCTTTTGCAGGTTCAGTGAATTCCATGCTCTCCAAAAATTCATGTACCTTTCTGTTGGTCTTCTTCAGCGGTCCATTTATACTTATATTGGAGACTTTCCCCATTTTATCGACTTCAAAATAATATTTGATTCTCTGCTGCTTTTTTGAAAGCAGGCCAAGGCTTCGCAGGTAATTTTCAAGATTTATTTTTATTACTGTCTCAAAACAATTCTTTTTATATTCTTCCGGGCGGGTTTGACATTCTTCACAAACAGGTGGATTGGAGATTTTTTCAAATGCTATGGTCGCATCTTTATTAGTCATTTTTTGAAATTGGTCAGATCCCATAAATTCAGAGTAGCTGTCATAAAGCTTTGCCTGAAATACTACCGGTACAGCGTGTAAGAGCGCTACCTTTTTCCCATTAAGGATAGCGGCCTGTTTCACGTTCAGGGCTTCAATTACTCTTTTTGCTTCTTTTTTGTGCTTTTTGTTTTCTGCCCTAACCTGTACATTTTTCACTGTCCCATTTTCTGAAATTTCAAATAGAACATAAGCCTGTCCCGGCGTATGATGTGTTTTTCTTATATCGACAGTATTTAAGATATGTATCCTAAGGCTCTCATTAAAACATTCTTTACTATCTTTAGATTCAGGGCACTCTGTCAATACCGGCGCATTATCTACCTCGAGTAGGGAGAATGTTCCCTCCTGTGCAGATAAATAGATGGCAGAAAATGAATAGAGGCAAACGAAAAGAAGAAGACGTGTCATAGGTGAATGTTTTACTAAAAATAGCAATTATGAAAAGAATCAGGTTTGCAATAATAATTTTTCTAATGATATACCCTAAATTCATGGGCGCCCAGAGTAGTGAATTCACTTTGGATGTAGAACCCACTTTCCAAAGACTTGTCTCTGTCGCAGATACCGATGCCGATAAAAAGATCACCATTGAAGATCAAAAAAATCCCGATTTCTACCTTATCGATACCAACGGAGAAAAAATCCCTATTCAAAGAACTTACTATTTATCCAATCTATTGCAGGAGCTGGCTCAGGCAAAGGCAGAAGGAAAAGATAGTCTTGCGATCACCTTAGATGAAATTCAGGTGCCCCCATCCAGAAGGATTTCACAAAGAATAGAGAATTATTTCTGGGATGACCTTACCCGAACTATAGATCGCGAAGGAATTACACGAATCCTGGAGGATACAAAGGCATCCGACGGGGTGCAAAGGATCTATGTGCCTCATGATGACCAGGAAGGCATAGAATATTTTCGGGGCCTTCAGAAGGAACTGGGTTTTGAAATGGTAGTTCTTCCGGAGGGAATCACCCCCGAGTATGTGAAGTCAATAAATACTGAACCGGGAATCCTTGCGCTGGCGCTCGAAGATGGAAAAGGAGTACCATTTGTTGTTCCGGGAGGCAGGTTTAATGAAATGTATGGCTGGGACAGCTATTTTGAAGGCGTGGGCTTGCTTGTGGATGACAGGATTGACCTTGCCAAAGCCATGGTAGACAATTTTGTTTACCAGATCAACCACTACGGAAAAATCCTGAATGCGAACCGTTCTTATTATCTCACCCGAACCCAGCCTCCGTTTATGTCTTCGTTTGTGCGGGAGGTATATGAAGCTATGGAGGAAGAGGATATAGAATGGTTGCAGACTTCGCTGAATGCTGCCATAAAAGAATACGAAGAGGTGTGGATGGAAGAAGGGAAGCGCCTTACAGAAAATGGGCTGAACCGCTATTTTGCAGGAGGAATTGGTATTCCGCCCGAAACTGAGGAAGGACATTTTGAAGAAGTTCTCCGGGAATATGCGGCTAAATACAACATGCCGGTAGAGGAATTTAAGGAAAAATATCAGGAAGGGATTATTGAAGACAAAGCTTTAGACCAGTATTTTGTACACGACAGGACCCTTAGGGAAAGTGGACACGATACCTCCTGGAGGCTGGAGAATAGGGCAGCTCATCTTAACACGGTAGATCTTAATTCCCTTCTCTATAAATATGAAAAAGATTTCGAATATCTTATTGATGAATACTTTGACAGAGAGTTTGTCCATTCCTCCGGAAGGGTTTACACTCCGGAATTTTGGAGCAAAAAAGCTGCGGCCAGAAAAGAACTGATAAACCGCTATTTATGGAATGAGGAAGAGGGCAGCTTTTTCGATTACAACTTCAAAAAAGGCGAGCAAACCGGATATATTTCAGCTACCAATTTTTATCCTCTCTGGTCAAAAATGGCAGCGGAAGGGCAGGCTGAAAAGATGGTGGAAAACCTGATGTCCCAACTAAAAGCAACCGGAGGGATCCTCTCCAGTGCAAAGGTTTCTGTGGAGCAGGAAGCAACGAATGATGTGCAGCGGCAGTGGGATTATCCCAATGGCTGGGCACCACACCAAATGTTGTTGTGGAAAGGCTTATTGAATTACGGCTATGAAGAGGAAGCGCAGGAATTGATTTATCGGTGGTTATGGATGATCACCAGGAATGCAGTGGATTACAACGGAACGATTCCGGAGAAATATGATGTGGTAGATGCTACTCATAAAGTATATGCGGAATATGGAAATGTAGGAACCGAATTTGATTATATCACCACTTCGGGATTTGGCTGGATGAATGCTTCTTACCAGTACGGTCTGGAGTTGCTGGGGCAGGAATATATCGATGAGTTAAACGAACTCACCCCACCTGATGAAATCTTTTAATAAGCGCAAGAGTGGAGATAGTTTTTGTCTCCACTTTTTTCATCTGTGATTTTGATGTTGTTCTAAAGGATTGTAAATGTTGTTATTCTCCGGGTTTTTTCTTCCTGAAAAAACTTCTCCTGGACTGTCCAGATAGTAAAAAAGATTTTAAACTATCAACTATGACCCGAAACTAATTACCTTTGTAGCTTCTGAAAATTACGAAATATGACGAATGAAAGAAAAAGGCGTGAAGCACTGGTATATCACGCTAAACCCTATCCTGGTAAGATACAGGTGGTTCCTACAAAAAAATATTCTACGCAAAGGGACCTCTCCCTGGCTTATTCTCCCGGAGTTGCAGAACCTTGCCTGGAGATCGAAAAAAATAAAGAAAACGTCTATAAATATACAACTAAAGGGAACCTGGTTGCCGTAATTTCAAACGGAACAGCGGTTCTTGGCCTTGGTGATATAGGCCCCGAAGCTTCCAAGCCGGTGATGGAAGGAAAGGGCTTACTCTTTAAAATATTTTCTGATATTGATGTTTTTGATATTGAAGTAGACACCAAAGATGTAGATGCTTTTGTCGAAACTGTAAAAAATATTGCTCCCACTTTTGGAGGAATTAATCTGGAAGATATTGCTGCGCCCGAAGCTTTTGAAATTGAAAGAAGACTGAAGGAAGAGCTGGATATTCCGGTGATGCATGATGATCAGCATGGTACGGCGATAATTTCCTCGGCTGCGCTTTTAAATGCACTTGAGCTTGCAAAGAAAAAGATCGAGAAAGTGAAGGTGGTGATTTCCGGAGCAGGATCGGCTGCAATTGCCTGTACGAAACTGTATGTGCTGCTTGGGGTAAAAAAGGAAAACATCGTCATGTTCGATTCCAAAGGATTGATCCATGAGAAGAGAACAGACCTGTCTGAACTGCAGCGAAATTTTGCGGTGAAAAAAGAGTACGAAAACCTGGAGCATGCAATGAAAGGCGCCGATGTGTTCCTGGGGCTTTCAATAGGAGATATTGTTACTCCCGATATGCTAAAGAAAATGGCAAAAAATCCGATTGTGTTTGCAATGGCAAATCCAAATCCGGAAATTGGCTATGATCTTGCCTGCGCCACCCGTAAGGATATTATCATGGCAACAGGAAGAAGTGATCATCCTAACCAGGTAAACAACGTACTTGGTTTTCCGTACATCTTCCGTGGTGCTCTTGATGTGAGAGCAACAAAGATTAATGAAGAAATGAAGATGGCAGCGGTGAAGGCTTTGGCTAAACTGGCAAAAGAACCCGTACCCGAACAGGTGAACATCGCTTACGGAGAAACAAAACTGAATTTTGGCCGGGATTATATTATTCCGAAGCCGTTTGATCCACGACTTATTTCTGAAGTGCCTCCTGCAGTTGCAAGGGCAGCGATGGAAAGCGGGGTAGCGAAAAACCCTATCCTGGACTGGGATAAATACCGGGATGAGCTTATGGAAAGGATGGGGAATGATAACAAAATTACTCGTTTATTAATGAACCGTGCCAAGCTGGATCCCAAAAAAGTGGTTTTTGCAGAAGCAGACCACCTGGATGTTTTAAAAGCAGCGCAAATTGTTCATGATGAAGGAATAGCGATTCCTGTATTGCTGGGGAACAAGGAGGTGATTGAAGAACTAATGCGGGAAATAGATTTTCATGCAGATGATGTTCTTATTGTCGATTCAAAATCTGATGAAGAAAAGGAACGGCGTAATCGTTATGCGCAGGTATTCTGGCAGGCACGTAATCGCAAAGGCGTGACGCTTTATGATGCCCAGTTGCTCATGAGACAGCGCAATTATTTTGCTGCCATGATGGTGAATGAAGGAGATGCAGATGCGTTATTATCGGGATACTCAAGATCCTATCCCACAGTGCTAAAACCTATGATGGAATTGATAGGAAAGGCAAAAGGAGTGAGCAGGGTTGCAGCCACAAACCTGATGAATACAGCACGTGGTCCTGTTTTTATAAGTGATACATCGGTAAATATAGATCCTACCGCAAAAGAACTTGCCAAGATTGCACAAATGACGGCGACCACCGTGAAACTTTTTGGAATGGATCCGGTGATTGCTATGATCTCTTATGCCAATTTTGGTTCTTCCAGGAATGAAAAGGCCCACAAAGTAAAAGATGCAGTGGATTATTTACACAGATTTTATCCTGACCTTGTGGTGGATGGGGAAATGCAAACCGATTTTGCTCTGAATAAGGAAATGCTTCAGAAGAAATTTCCGTTCTCCAAACTGGCAGGAAAAAAGGTAAATACCTTGATTTTTCCAAACCTCGATTCCGGTAATAGTACGTATAAGTTACTGAAGGAACTGAACAAGGCAGAATCTGTAGGTCCAATCCTGATGGGAATGAAGAAACCGGTCCATATCCTGCAGCTGGGAGCCAGCGTGGAGGAGATGGTGAATATGGCAGCAGTAGCTGTGGTGGATGCTCAGGAAAAGGAACGAAGAGTGAAAAAAGAAGCTTAGATCTTCAAAATAGTATAGGAGGCTGTTTAAAAAGCATTTTTAACGTCAACCTGAAACTCCCGAAGCTTCGGGAGTTTCAGGTTCTGGTAATTCTGGAAAACAGGATACCAAGATTCTGAAATAAATTCAGAAGGACTATGTTAAAGCTTTTTTAGACAGCCTCTTTTTTATGGCCTGATACTTCAGATATCCCTGCTGTTATCTTGCCTTTTCATATTTCTTCATCCCGTTTATTTTACTACTTTTGAGCTTCTTAACTTTATTTTTTAAATGATCCACCATCTTAAAGGCCAATTGGTTGAAAAAAACCCGACGAACGTAGTTATTGACTGCAATGGAGTGGGGTATTTTGTTCATATTTCCCTGCATACATATTCGCTGCTCCCGGCTTCGGAAGCGGTGCATCTTTATACCCATCTTCAGGTAAAGGAGGACTCTCACACCCTTTTTGGTTTCAGGGAGAAAAGTGAGCGTGAGATCTTCAGGTTATTGATATCTGTCTCAGGAGTTGGAGCGAGTACCGCCCGTAGCATGTTATCTTCTCTGGATCCGCAGCAAATTATGGAAGCAATTGCTTCGGGAGATGTTGCTACTATTCAGGGTATTAAGGGAATAGGTGCTAAAACAGCTCAAAGGGTTATACTTGATCTTAAAGATAAGATCATGAAGGTGTTTGGATTGGATGAAGTTTCAGCTCCACAAAGCAATACAAGTCGTGAAGAAGCGTTATCAGCTTTAGAAACACTGGGCTACACACGTAAACAATCTGAGAAAGTGATTGATAAGATTATTAAAAACTCCCCGGATGCTACGGTGGAATCCCTGATTAAGCTTGCATTAAAAAACCTATAATACTTTTGAGGCAGAACCATAAATCCAGGTTTTCATTAACAGGAATCCTAAGCATTCTTTTTGTACTGGTTCTTTCTGTTTCAGCTGCTGCCCAGGAAACAGAAACTCCGCAGGATACGACCCAAATTGATACTTTGCGGGGACCATCGCTGGGAAGGCTTCAGCTGCCTCAACCTGCCAGTATCATGTCTTCTTACGAGTATGATCCTATAATGGACAGGTATATTTATACCGAAACTCTTGGCAGTTTCAATATTTCCACGCCGCTTATTCTCACTCCCGAAGAGTATGAACAACTGGTAATGGAGGAAGAAATGCAACGGTATTTTCAGCAGAAATCAGATGCCTTATCGGGTAGAAAAGAGGGTAGTGAAGAAGACCAGCGAAATTTATTACCTAATTTTTATGTAGACTCCAATTTCTTTGAAAGCATTTTTGGAGGCGGAGAAATTGAATTGATCCCGCAGGGATCTGTTGCTTTAGACCTGGGGGTTCTTTATTCCAAAAGGGATAATCCGGCGTTTTCTCCACGAAACCGAAGTACTTTTACGTTCGATTTTGATCAGAGAATTCAGCTGAGTCTTTTAGGTCAGGTGGGAGAAAGGTTACAGGTAACAGCTAATTATGATACAGAATCTACCTTTGATTTTCAGAATCAGTTAAAGCTCGAATATACCCCTACAGAAGATGATATTATAAGGAAGATCGAAGTTGGAAATATAAGCATGCCGCTCAATTCTGCCCTTATCCAGGGCGCACAAAGTCTTTTTGGGTTTAAAACGGAACTACAGTTCGGAAAAACCCGTGTCACCGGAGTTTTTTCTGAACAAAAATCTGAAAGGCGTACGGTAAATGTAGAAGGCGGTGCAGCGGTGCAGGAGTTTGACCGCTTCGCGCTTGAATATGATGAAGACCGCCACTTCTTCCTGGCGCATTACTTCCGGGACCACTACGATGAAGCATTAAAAGATTATCCTTTCATAAACAGTAATGTGCAGATTACCCGAATCCAGGTTTGGGTAACCAACAGGTCCAATAATGTTCAGAATTTAACTGATGCAAGGAATATAGTCGCGATTCAGGATTTAGGGGAAAGCCCGGTGCCGGGTAATATCGGACTCGAAAATTCTCCTTCCGGATTTTTCAATCGTCCTGCCGGGGCTTACGCCGATAATAAAAACAACGATCTTAACCCTTTCGGGATCAACGGAACAGAGGAATCTGTTCTTAATTCTTCTATTCGTGATATTGCGACGGTACAAAGCGGATTTGGTGGTTTGCAGGTTTCAGAAGGAACAGATTACGTGAAACTGGAAAACGCAAGGCAGCTAGACCAATCAAGTTACAGACTAAACAGCCAGTTGGGGTATATTTCCTTAAATCAGCGGTTAGCCAATGATGAAATTCTGGGGGTAGCTTTTCAGTATACCGTAAACGGAAAAGTATATCAGGTGGGGGAATTTGCCAATGATGGGATTGATGCCACTCCAGGATCGGGTGATTCCGGAGCTGCCGTTAATCAGAATCTGGTAGTGAAGCTGCTTAAAAGCTCTGTGATCAATGTGGAGGAACCGGTGTGGGACCTTATGATGAAAAACATCTACAGCCTGGGCGCATACCAGCTGGACAGGGATGATTTCAGGATGAATATTTTGTATACAGATCCGCAGCCGCTTAATTACATTTCAGGGGTAGAGGGCGAACCCTTGCCCGAAGATGTGGAGCAAACTACCTTGTTGAGAGTGTTTAACCTCGATAACCTCAATGTAAATGGAGATCCCATTGTTGGGGGAGACGGATTTTTTGATTTCGTTCCCGGCCTCACAATAGATCCAGAAGCCGGAAACATCATTTTTACTTCGGTAGAGCCTTTTGGGGAATACCTGTTCAATAAACTGGATCCAAACCCTAACGGAGGTCCCGAAGATTATACCATTCCCGAAACTTACAATGCAAACCAGGAGCGGTACGTTTTCCGGGCTATGTATGAAACCACCAAAACGCAGGCAGAGCAGCTGCAGGCCGATAAAAATAAATTTCAGTTAAAAGGGAGGTACAAATCATCCAATGTAGAAGGGATTCCCATTGGGGCGTTCAATGTTCCGCAGGGTTCGGTAACGGTGACTGCTGGAGGAAGAGTGCTTCAGGAAGGGGTGGATTATGTGGTGAACTATCAGTTTGGAAGGGTGCAGATCCTTGATGAAAGCCTGTTAGCTTCTAATATACCTATCCAGGTTTCTACAGAAAATAATGCTTTATTCGGACAGCAGACGAAACGTTTTACAGGATTTCATGTGGAGCATCAATTCACCGAGAATTTCCTGGTTGGCGGTACTTACTTAAACCTCAATGAACGGCCTATTACCCAAAAGGCGAATTACGGCTATGAGCCTATCAATAATTCGATCTATGGTTTTAACCTGAATTATTCAACCGAAGTGCCATTTCTTACGCGAATGGTGAATAAATTACCCAATATTGATACAGATGTTCCTTCCAGCCTGTCATTGCGGGGGGAAGTGGCATTTTTGGATCCCGGTTCTCCAAAAGGCAGTGATTTTGAAGGCAGGACCACTACCTATATTGATGATTTTGAAGCGGCACAAACTTCCATTTCTGTGTTGAATCCCTTAGGATGGGAATTATCCAGTGTTCCGCTGGAATTTGGTGGAGAAAGGGCTAACGGAGATCTCGCGGCAGGTTATCGCAGGGCTAAAATGGCGTGGTACAGCATTGATCCCGTTTTTTATAGCAGCCAACGACCGTCGGGAGTGACAGATTCAGATTTGTCCAGTTACGCTACCAGAAGAGTATTTTTAGATGAAATTTTCCCTAACGTAGATGTGGTGCAGGGGCAGTCGCAGGTACTTTATACCCTGGATCTTGATTACATGCCAACAGTTCGTGGTCCATACAATTACAATCCTACAGCAGCGGGGAGAAACTCTCTTCCCAATCCTGAACAGAATTTTGCAGGTATTTCAAGGGCGATTAACTCTACCAATTTTGAGCAGAGCAATGTGGAATTCATTGAATTCTGGATGATGGATCCTTTTATTTATTCTGAAAATGCAAATAACAACGGAGGGACGATCAAATTTAATCTCGGAAACATTTCAGAAGATGTGCTTAAGGACGGAAGAAAACAGTACGAAAACGGACTTCCACCAACGGGCGGGGATCTCAATACTTCTTCTACTGCCTATGGAAAAGTGCCGTCCAATCAGTCGCTTATTTACGCTTTTAATACCGAAGGACAGGAAAGGGAAAATCAGGATGTAGGTTTTGATGGTTTGGATGACAATGAGGAAGCAGTGAGATTCCCCGCTTTTGCCAGTCTGGAAGATCCATCAGCAGATAATTACGCATATTTCCTTGAAAATTCAGGAGGTATTAGAGAACGCTATTCCAACTATAATGGAACGGAAGGAAATTCTCCTGCAAACGTATCTAATGATAGCAGGGGGAATACCACGCTTCCTACGGTAGAGGATCTCAACCGGGACAATACCATGAATACGGTAGATAGCTACTTTGAATATGAAGTGCCGGTTTTCCCCGGAATGGGAATTGACAATAATAACTACATCACCGATGTAAAACAGTTTAATACTACTTTGCCAAACGGGCAGGAAATGCCGGTAAGGTGGATTCAGTTTAAAGTGCCGATTTATGAGCCGACAGATGCCAAAGGCGGAATAGGGGATTTTAGGTCCATCAGGTTTATGAGGATGTTTTTGACCGATTTCAGAGAGCGTACATTGTTGCGTTTTGGAACCATGGAACTGGTAAGGGGCGATTACCGCCGGTATAACCAAACCCTTGATCCTGATAAATCTGATCCTGCCACCGAAAATACTTCTTTTGAAGTGGCGGCAGTGAGCATTGAAGAAAATGAAAATCGCCAGCCGGTTCCCTATGTGTTGCCTCCGGGAGTGTACCGTGAAGAATTGCTGAACAACAATACCCGGATTAGACAGAATGAACAGTCACTTTCATTACAGGTGTGTGGTTTGGAGACGCAGGATGCACGTGCAGTTTATAAGAATTTTCAGGTAGACATGCGGCAGTATAAGAATCTGGAAATGTTTATCCATGCCGAATCTATGGTGAATCGACCAGATCTTCAGGATGGGGAAATGGTTGCCATTGTAAGGATGGGGACAGATTTTACAAATAACTTTTATCAGATAGAGATTCCGTTAAAGCCAACCCGACATGGATCTGCTTCTGCTTCGGAAATCTGGCCGGATGAAAACAGATTAAATTTGCCGCTGGAACTACTTCAGACGGTGAAAGCTGCGGTAATAGGAAATCCAAATTTAGTTTCTACAGAACTTAATTTCTTTGATGAAGAAGGAATAAATATTGCCGATCAGACTCCGTACGAGCTAGACAGAATAAGGGTGGGGGTAAAAGGAAATCCGAGTTTTGGAAATATAAGAATGCTGATGCTGGGAGTGAAAAATGGCCTTCCCGATTCCAATTCCAGGGAATTGTGTGGGGAAGTATGGTTTAACGAACTTCGGCTAACCGAACTGGATAATGAAGGCGGTTGGGCAGCGATTGTAAACATGGATGCTAATATTGCCGATTTTGCTAATATTTCTGCCACCGGAAGAAGAAGTACGGTAGGATTTGGAGCTCTTGAAGAAGGTCCGAATGAACGCAGCAGGGAAGATCTTCAGCAGTATGATATGGTAACCAATTTGAATATGGGGCAACTGCTTCCGAGAAACTGGGGGATGAGAATTCCGTTAAGCTATAGCCTGGGAGAAGAATTGATAACACCAAAGTATGATCCCGAATTCCTGGACCTGGAATTAAATACCCTTCTTGACAATGCAGCTACCCCTGAAATAAGGGATGACCTGAGGGAGCGGGCAGAGAACTATACCAAAAGACAAAGTATTAATGTAATTGGTTTGCGAAAGGAGAGAACGGGTGAAGACAGTAAGCCAATGCCTTACGATATTGAAAATTTCACGGTTTCCACAAGTTACAATCAGGTGGACCACAGGGACTTTGAGATTGAAGAATCTTTTGACCAAAATGTGCGGTTGGGTGCAACGTATGACTATAACTTTGTACCTGTTTCCATAGAGCCTTTAAGGAATATAAGTGTGCTGGATAGCAGTGCTTATTTTGCTTTGCTGAAAGATTTTAATTTTAATCCTTTGCCGACCAATATTTCTGCCAGTTCGAATATTTTCAGGCAGTATAATGAGCAGAAATTCCGGGAGATTAATTTGCCTCCTGGATTTATTAATGGAATTCCCACCTTGTATCAACGTAATTTTCTGTTCGACTGGCAGTACACGATCAATTATAATCTGACTAAGTCGCTGAGGTTTAATTTTGATTCTTCCACGAACAGGATCATCCGGAATTATCTTGATGAAGAGAACAGGCCCGATGCCAACACCAGGATCTGGGACGGATTTTTTAATGTAGGGGAACCAAATCAACATTTCCAGTCTCTGCAGGTAAATTATGACCTTCCGTTTGCAAAGGTGCCTGCGCTTAATTTTATGAGGGCTACCTATTCTTATACTGGTAACTTCGAATGGCATCGAGGTTCACAGCGTTTCCAGACCCTTGAAGGAATTCCTGACCTTGGAAATACCGTTCAGAATTCAAATGCGCACCAGATAAATGCAAATCTGGAGATGCAGACCCTGTATGATTATATAGGATTGACAAAACGAACTTCGGGTGGTGACGACAGGAACACGATTGAGGAAAGAAGTAAAGGCGTGCCAACCTTAACTCCTGCCGGGCAAAAACCTGCTTCTCCGGCTGTAGATGAAGGGAACAGGCTTAGTGGTGGTGATAAAGCTTTTAATTCGCTGATTGGGGTGCTTACTTCCATTAAGAAAGTACAGGTGAACTACCAGGAGAACAACGGAATTTTTCTTCCGGGATATACGCAAAGCATTGGTTTCCTCGGAACCTGGCAACCAACGCCCGGATTTACCTTCGGAAGTCAGGAGGATATCAGGTACTATGCTGCCCGAAAAGGGTGGCTTACCTTGTATCAGGAATTTAATCAGCAGTATTCAGAAGTAGAGAATAAGCAGCTGAATTTTCAGGCCAATATGGCTTTGTTGCCCGACCTTACCATAGATTTAAGCGCCGGAAGAATGTATTCAGAAACTTTTAATGAGAATTTCAGGGTGGAAAATTCAGAATATATTCCGCTTACCCCGCTTACGTATGGCAACTTTAATGTATCGACTATTCTTATAAAAACAGCTTTTAATCAAAGTACGGCAGAATCTTCGGCAACTTTTCAGGAATTCAGGGAGAACAGATTGGCAATAGCCCGCAGGCTTGCTGTCGAGGAGGGAATGGATCCGAATGTTACCGATAATGAAGGTTTCCCTGTTGGGTTTGGAAAGAGCAGCCAAAGAGTATTGTTGCCCGCATTTTTGGCAGCGTATTCAGGTAATGGTGCAGATGGTACTTCTTTGGGAGCCTTCAGAAATATCCCGCTGCCCAACTGGAATATAAAATACACCGGATTCATGCGCCTGGCATGGTTTCAGGAAAGATTTAAGCGTTTTTCTTTAAATCATGGATATAAGGCCGGTTATACCATTAATCAATTCCAGACAAACCTTAATTATGATGCTGCGAATCCGTTTCAGAAGGATCAAAACGGGAATTATATTAACAGGATGTTATTTTCAAACGTGAACCTTACCGAACAATTTAGTCCGCTGATTAGGGTTGATATGGAAATGACCAATTCTGTGAAAATTCTGGCAGATATACAGAAGGACAGGGCCCTCTCCCTTAGTTTTGATAACAACCTGCTTACCGAGATCAACGGAAATCAATATACCCTGGGACTGGGCTACAGGATTAAAGACCTGAAGATCGACACCAAATTTGGTGGTCGTACACGTGTACTTAGCAGCGACCTTAATTTTAAAGCAGATGTTTCTTACCGGCACAATGAGACGATTATAAGGTATCTCGATATTGAAAATACACAGGTCACCGCCGGACAGGATATTTGGGCTATTAATTTTATTGCAGATTATGCTATTTCCAGAAACCTGACTGCTGCTGTTTACTACGATCACAGTTTTTCTGAATATGCCATTTCTACCGCATTTCCTCAAACAACCATAAGGAGCGGAGTCACCCTACGGTACAATTTTGGAAATTAACAAAAGGTATTTGACCGAAAGCATTAAAAAAGTAACTTTGCTATTATCTAAAAACTAACTAATGAATATTCCACAAGACTTAAAGTACACCAAAGATCACGAATGGGTGAAAATCGATGGTGATGTTGCCACAGTAGGTATTACCGATTTTGCTCAGGGAGAATTAGGTGATATTGTTTATGTTGAAGTTGAAACTGTAGATGAAACCCTGGAGAGGGAAGAAGTATTTGGTACTGTTGAAGCTGTAAAAACTGTTTCCGATCTTTTTTCGCCACTTTCAGGAGAAATTATTGAATTTAATGAAAGCCTGGAAGACGAGCCGGAAAAAGTGAATACAGATCCTTATGGTGAAGGCTGGATGGTGAAAATTAAATTTTCAGAAGCATCAGAAGTGGATGATCTTTTGAGTGCTGAGGAATATACAAAAGTAATTGAGGGCTAAGCTTTTATTTTTCATACCCGCGCTGGCTTATACGCTTGCAATAGCTTATCTTTCTCTCATCAACCTTGCTGATACTCCAGTGAGTGAAATGGGCGTTAGTGACAAGTTGTTGCATGGCGGGGCATATTTTGGAATGAGTTTTTTATGGCTTATTTTTGCGGTTTTCGCTTTTAGCAATAAGAATTTAATAAAAATCATCCTATTTGTTTGCTTAATTACTATTGGGTTTGGCATCTTTATTGAGGCTTTACAAAAAGTATTAACAGATTACCGGCAGCTCGATATCTTTGATATTGTTGCTAATAGTATTGGTGCAATGCTCGCAGGGCTAGTAGTATATCTTTTAAATAAAAATCTAATTGGGTTAAAAGCTAAGATAAATTCATTTTTAATAAAAAATTAATTATTTTAGCCACCCTATAACTAAAACGGAATTATGGAACCGAAGAAAAACCCAAAAGCTGACATGTCAAGAAGAAGTGTCTTGTTCTTCCAGGTTGGAATGATCTTGATGCTTGCTTTAACGTATGTAGCGATAGAGTGGAAGACCTACGACAGGGAAGAAATTGATACCGGAATGGTAAACATGGATGACTTTGAAGAGGAGGATGTGCCTATTACAGAGCTTCAGAATACACCACCACCACCACCACCACCACCACCGGCTCCCGAAGTAATTGAAGTTGTGGAAGATGAAGAGGAAGTTGAAGAAACCATCATTGAATCTACTGAGACAAATCAGGAAGAGATCGTTGAGGTAGAGGAAGTTGTGGAAGTTGAAGAAGAAGAAGAAATTGGAGATGTTCCGTTTGCTGTAATTGAAGATGTGCCAATTTTTCCAGGTTGTGAAGGTAAAAGAAACAACGACGAGCGTAAAGCTTGTATGAGTGAGAAAATTACTGAATTTGTGAACCGTAGGTTTGATACCGAACTTGGAAGTGAACTTGGCCTTTCAGGAATCAACAGGATTTATGTTCAGTTTAGAATTGAGAAGAACGGAAATATTACAGTACTCGGAGCACGTGCACCGCACCCAAGACTTCAGCAGGAAGCTGAACGTGTAGTAAACCAACTTCCGAAAATGCAACCCGGTAAACAAAGAGGTCAGGCAGTTGGGGTACTTTACTCTCTACCTATTACCTTTAGGGTTCAGGACTAAGAAAGACTTTTTATCTAAATATACGAATCCCGCACTTGTGCGGGATTTTTTTTGTCTTGGTCTGAAATGGTTTTTAAAGATATTATGTAAAAAGATGTTCTTCTTTTGCTGGTTCAGGCTTTTGCTGATGATTGTGAGCTTTATATTTGGGAAAGATTGCGAAATAATCAGTTATTTAAGAAAAATGAAGCTTGCGGCATGTTAATTGTGCAGGAGAGAGCACTAACCTTCCATACATCCAGGATTTTAACCAGGTCCGGGGTCTAATTTTTAAGAAAATTAACCTTTAAATATGTGATTATGGAATGCAAGAAAAACAAGCAGGCAGATCTAAGGAGAAAGAGTGTTATCTTCTTTCAGGTGGGACTTATTCTTATACTCTTTGCTGCCCTATTGGCGATTGAATGGAAAAGCTATGGCAATGAAACTGTGTTAACTTCGACGGTGGAGGTGGATGAATTTGTAGAGGAAGAAATTCCTGTTACCGAGATGAAAGAAGCGACTCCGCCACCACCACCTCAGGACATTGTAGAGGATGTGGAAACTGCAGAGGATGATGAAGATGTGGTCGAGACTGTCATCAAATCTACTGAAACAGATCCCGGAGAGATCATTGATGTTAAAGATATTGTGGAGGTGGAACCTGAAGAGAAAATAGAGGATTATTCCTTTATAAACGTAGAAGAGGTTCCGGTTTTCCCGGGGTGTGAAGGTTTGGATACGAATGATGAGCGAAAAGAATGCCTGAGCCGCAAAATAAATGATTTTGTGAACAGGAAGTTTGATACCACTCTTGGTAGCGAATTAGGTCTTAACGGAATCCATAGAATTTATGTGCAGTTTAAAATAGAGGCAGATGGAACTGTTAGCATTGTGGGGGCTCGTGGTCCGCATCCAAAATTGGAAGCGGAAGCGATTCGTGTTGCCGGATCCCTGCCCGAAATGCAGCCTGGCCGGCAGGGAGGTCAGGCAGTTGGAGTTCTTTATTCTCTTCCTATTACTTTCAGAGTGCAGAATTAAAAAAAAATAAAATTTATCTTGAAATGCATCCCGTACCTGTGCGGGATGTTTTATTTAGAGGCATTTCACTGATTTCGGAAAAAATCTCCGGAAGTTATTCACTTCTTTAAAAAAATGTATCTTTCGCCCATTAAATCAATTGGTATTCTACCGGATGAAATATTTCAGCCTCCTGTTTTTCCTGGTGTTCTTTAACGGATCTGCACAAATCAATATGGGGGATTCCGAGAGATTTCCCATCTTTCCGGAATGTGAAAACACAAACTTTGAGGACGAAGAACAATGTTTTAAGTCTGCTCTTAAAGTGGAAATAGCAGAAAGGTTTCGGCTTTCAGAAGAACTAAAAAAATCGGGCTATCAGGGGGAAATCCTTGTTCTTTTTGAAGTGTCTAAAAATGGTTCTTTTGTAGTGAATTTTATAGATGCAGATTATCCTGAACTGGCCGGGGAGTTAAAAGAGGTTTTTCTTGAATTGCCGGTCATTTCGCCGGCAACTTATAATGGCAGGGCTGTGGATATGCAGTTCAGGATGGGCGTTAAAATACCTCTGGAGCTTAATTTCACAGAAGAAGAAGTATCAGAAGAAGAAAATATAGGTGTGGAGTCGCAGGGGCCTGAGGAACGAAAAGATGATTTGCAGGAGGATGTTTTGAATGAATATGAGGAGATCATTTCTCTTGGATATAGTAATAAAAGAGCTTCCAGTGAGTTGAATATTCCCCTTTCGCACGAGTTATACAGTAGGTTTGATGCAGAGGTAAACCAGATTGGGACCAACTTTCACACCTCGTCAAAGCCTTTTCTTTATAATGAAGTTCAGCCTTACTACGATTTCGAAGCTGAAGAAGAGAAATTGTATAAACCAAAAAGTTCGTGGCTTGGCCGGAAATTATGGAATGAACATTTGGTAACTTTTCAGGGGGAGAATTATTGGTTCGCGGCAGATTTTGGTTTGGATCTGCAACTGGGAAGTGATTTTAAAAGCGACTATGATATAACCTATAATAATACTCGTGCAGCTATTCTTCAGGGAGGATTGGGGAAAAGCTTCAATTTCTATACGGTGCTTTATGAGAGTCAGGGGAGGTTTGCAGATTATTACAATCGGTTTGCTGAATCTATTGGTCCGGAAGACAGAGAGCCTGCTACTATTCCGGGAAGAGGTATTGCTAAAGAATTTATGGGTGATGCATACGACTATCCGGTGGCTGAAGGTTATTTATCCTATAGCCCTGGGAAATTCTTCAACCTTCAGTTTGGGCACGGTAAAAACTTTATAGGTGACGGGTACCGGTCCCTGCTCATGAGTGACAATGCCACTCCGTATCCATACTTCAAATTAAATACCACTTTCTGGAAGATTAAATATACAAACACCTGGATGTCACTGCGCGATGTGCGGGCAGAGGTGACGGGAGAAGGTTCTTTCAGGACAAAATATATGGCAAACCATTTTCTTAGCTATAATGTATCTAAACGACTTAATCTCGGATTTTTTGAATCGGTAATGTGGGAGAATGACAACGACCGCGGATTTGATCTTAACTATCTGAATCCTGTAATCTTTTACCGGGCTATCGAGTTTTCTACGGGGGCACGGGCGGGAAATGCAATTATCGGCCTCACCGGAAAGTACAAGTGGAGCAATCAACTTAATCTATACACCCAGTTTCTTATTGACGAATTTTCTTCCGGAGATATTTTTGGAGGCGAAGGTAGTTGGAAAAATAAATTGGGATTTCAGTTCGGGATGAAATATTTCAATGCCTTTAATGTGGAAGATCTGTATTTGCAGGTCGAGTATAATCAGGTACGGCCATATACTTATTCGCACAACACTATTACACTGAATTATGGGCATAATAATCAATCCATGGCGCATTTATGGGGAGCTAATTTTCGCGAACTGGTTGCTATTTCAAGGTATAGGCATGAGCGGTACTACGGGCATTTAAAAATGATTTACGGGCAGCGCGGATTTGATTTTAATACTCCTGAAGATAATGCCGCTTATGGCGGAGATATTTATACCAGTGAATATGAACGGGTCTATGAAACAGGGGTGGAAATAGGCCAGGGAAATACAACCAACTCCTATTTTGCAGAAACTGAAGTAGGGTATATCGTGAATCCTACAACAAATCTAAAGATCTACGGAAGCTTTATTTACAGGCATTTTAGCCCGACAATCAATACTCCAACTACTTTTGAAAATACTACTTACTGGCTCAACTTCGGAATAAGGACAGATATCTTTAACTGGTATTACGATTATTAATTTTTAAAAGCCTGAATTTCAACGGCTGGTTTTTCTGGATCTTAAAAATTTAACGCTCTCAACCCCTTGTGAAAAAGAGATTAAGGAGTATCTTTGCGCCAATTAAAAAATTGTGCTTTTTGGAGAATACACAGGTACATACTTCTTCCATATCAATACTTTCAGATCTAAAGGAATTAACCAAAGTACGCTTAGCGGTAAGTGTGGTTTTTTCTTCTGTTGCGGGATACTTTCTCGGAGCTGATGTTATTGATTTTGTCACGGTTTTAATGCTGGGTATTGGTGGTTATTGTTTGGTGGGGGCTTCTAATGCTTATAATCAAATAATAGAAAAAGATCTTGATGCTCTAATGGACCGTACCAGTGACAGGCCAATTCCTTCGGGAAGAATGTCTGTGAATACAGCTTTTTTTGTCGCCAGTCTTTTGACGGTGCTGGGGCTGGTTATCCTTTACCTTATTAATCCGGTAACTTCCATGTTTGGGGCCATTAGCATCTTTCTGTATGTGAGCGTTTATACCCCGTTGAAAACAAAGACTCCGCTGTCTGTGTTTGTGGGTGCTTTTCCGGGGGCGATTCCGTTTATGTTGGGTTGGGTGGCTGCTACGGGAGATTTTAGTATTGAGCCCGGAACTTTGTTTATGATCCAGTTTTTCTGGCAGTTTCCACATTTTTGGGCGCTGGGATGGTGGTTGTATGACGATTATGAAAAAGGGGGCTTCTTCATGTTGCCTACCGGAAAAAGAGATAAAGGTACTGCAGTACAAATCGTATTGTACACCGTTTGGACAATTTTAGTGTCCCTGATCCCCGCCTTTGGGGTGACCGGAAAACTATTTCTTTCACCGGTTTCTGCAGTAATCGTTTTAATTCTGGGGCTGTTTATGCTGAAATATGCCATAAAATTATACAGAAACAGAGATGCTAAATCTGCAAAGCAGTTGATGTTTGCCAGTGTATCTTACATCACCCTGCTACAAATAATATATGTACTAGATAAATTTATTCGTTTATGGATTTAACTCACGGAACCGAACAACATAAAACCGGACGGGCAAAAAAGATGATGCTCTGGTTTGGTATCATAAGCATGGCTATGATGTTTGCCGGTTTGACCAGTGCTTACGTGGTAAGTAAAAGCAGGCCCGACTGGATAAGCAACTTCGAGTTGCCCGAATCTTTTCTGTGGAGTACCCTGGCCATTATATTGTCCAGTGTAACCCTATGGTTGGCAAAAAAAGCTATTTCAGGCGATAATCACAGGAAGGGGACGATCTTTCTGTTGTCTACTCTGGCTCTTGCCGCATTGTTTGTTTTTCTTCAGTTTAATAGTTTTCAGGAGATCATTTCTGCAGGTTATTATTTCACAGGGAGCGAAAGTACGGTGACTACTTCCTTCGTTTATGTGGTGGTTTTAGCGCATTTAGCCCATTTGGCCGGAGGTATTATTGTGCTTTTGGTATTAATTTATAACCATTTTAAACAACGCTACCACTCAGGGCAAACACTTGGATTAGAACTGGGTGGCACCTACTGGCACTTTGTGGATGCGCTATGGGTTTACTTGTTTTTGTTTTTATATTTCTTTAGATAATAAAAATACCTATTTTTGCCTAATACTAAATTTTAAATCTTTCTATGGAAGCTACTGTTGCGAGAACAGGTACCGAAGGTAAAACCTGGGGTGGAGGCAATCAGCCTTTAGGAGTGAGTTACGGAAAACTGATGATGTGGTTTTTCATCCTTTCTGATGCGCTTACGTTCTCCGGATTTTTAGCGGCTTATGGTTTTGCAAGATTCAAATTTGCAGATACCTGGCCTATTGCAGATGAAGTTTTTAATCACTTTCCGTTTTTGCATGGGGTAGATGCTCCAATGTATTACGTGGCTTTGATGACCTTCATTCTTATCTTTTCATCGGTAACTATGGTATTGGCAGTAGATGCCGGACACCAAATGAAGAAGTCTAAAGTGACCTTGTACATGTTGCTGACCATCATTGGAGGGATTATCTTCCTGGGGTCTCAGGCCTGGGAATGGAAAAACTTTATTAGTGGTACATACGGGGCGGTAGAAACCCGCGGTGGAAATGTTCTTCAGTTTGTAAATACGGATGGGGAACGGGTGGCCTTAGACGAATTTGTGGAAGCAATGCCACGGGAACGTGTGCAGCAGCTTAGAAACAATGCGTTGTGGTTTACAGATGAGCCACCATTGCCACGTTTTACCATAGAGGATGTGGAGAGAGGTTTTCTTGCCAATCCTGATCTTTTAGTGAGAACGCAGGAATTGACCGAAACAGGTGAGAAAGTGGTGCTTACAAGACAGGCTTCCATTGCTAAAATTGGAAACGACGGAATTGGTATTATTGAAGGTGCAAACCTTCACAAAAATGAATATGGAAATCCCCTATTTGGAGACTTTTTCTTCTTCATAACAGGTTTTCACGGTTTTCACGTATTGACCGGGATATTGATCAATATTATCATCTTCTTTAACGTGCTTTTGGGTACCTACGAAAGAAGGGGGAGTTATGAAATGGTTGAAAAAGTTGGTTTATACTGGCACTTTGTAGATTTAGTTTGGGTATTTGTATTTACCTTCTTTTATCTGGTTTAATAAAGAGAAACAATAGCAATGGCAAATAATAATTCAGCACAAACACACGACCACCAGTACGAATCACATACCAAAAGGATCTGGACGGTTTTTATTATACTTTCTGTAGTTACTTTGGTGGAAGTGATCCTTGGGATCATAAAACCAGATTTCCTGATGCATACCTACTTTGTAAGCCTTAAGCTTATAAACTGGATATTTATACTTCTAACGGTGTATAAAGCATATCTTATTACGTGGGCTTTCATGCACATGGAGACAGAAAAGAAAGGTTTGAGAAGATCTGTGGTCTGGACCGCAATTTTTCTTATCATTTACCTGGTTTTTGTTCTGCTTACAGAAGGAGATTATGTTTATGAAGTATTAAACAGAGGTCACGTAGCATGGGACTTCTAAAAGTGAAAAAATAAGGATGGAAAAAGGCGGTTTTAAAACCGCCTTTTTTTATTTTTGTGCTCTATTTGAAACCTTTGGGGTTATGAAGAAGTTTTTTGTTATTATCGTGTTGTTTGCCCTGCCAATAGTGGCTTATTTGTTCTTCGCTTCAGGGGTAAATCATTTCGCTAAACTGCCGGTATTGAATGAAAATATTAGCGAATTGGATGATTTCCGTACTTTTGAAGGAGAAGAGCTTTCTTTTCAGGATAATATTACCATTCTTGGCTTCTACGGAAAAAATCCTTCGGAATATACGGGGAACGCTTATAATCTTTCCGAAAAAATCTACAACACCTATTACGAGTTTCGGGATTTTCAGCTTGTGATCGTGGTGCCCGAAGAAGCGCGTGAAGAAGTGGAAGCTATGCGGGAAGAACTCGGCACAATAATCGATCTTCGTAAGTGGAAATTTGCTTTTGCAGAACCTGAGGAAATAAAGACCCTTTTTGGCAGTTTAAATACCAATATGGAGCTTGATGACAATCTTTCGCTACCTCATGTTTTTATAATTGATAAGGCCGGTAAATTAAGAGGCAGGAGTGATGATGAAGACGAAGGGGTTTTATATGGATATAATTCCAATTCGGTTGCAGAACTGAATAATAAAATGGAGGATGATGTAAAGGTTATTCTGGCAGAATATCGCCTGGCATTGAAGAAATACAATAAAGGAAGTTAGATGAAAAACTATTCATACATAGGGATCTCACTGGTCATTCTTGTTTTCGGAATTATTTTTATTCCGAAGATTATCGACAGGTTGAGTGAAGGGAGAGTAGTTTCCTCGAGTAGATCAGATGCTGCGGAAGACAGGACGGCTGATAGAACAAAACTTGCTTACATTGAAGTAAACGGAAAAAAGAAACAGATTCCACCATTCATGTTTGTAAATCAGGAAGGCGATACCATATCCAATAAAGATTACGAAGGCAAAGTTTATATAGCTGAATTTTTCTTTACTACCTGTCCTACCATCTGCCCAATTATGAATGAAAATCTGGTGGAGGTCCAGAAAGTATTCAGAGACAATGAAAATTTCGGGATTGCTTCCTTCAGTATAGATCCAAATCATGATACGCCTCAGGTACTTCAGGAATACGCAGAATTGCATGGTATTGATCATCCTAACTGGCATTTATTAACGGGAGACCGGGAGAAGGTGTATGAGCTGGCAAATTCAGGATTCAATATTTATGCAGGAGAAGATGAAAATGCGGCCGGAGGATTTGCTCATTCCGGGTATTTTGCTCTGGTTGATCAGGAAGGTTATGTGAGGTCAAGAAGGGATCAATTTGGGAATCCTATCGTGTATTACAAAGGATCTGTGGAGAAAGATGCAATTATAGAGCCGGGAGATGAGGAGCCGCAAATAGAGATCCTTATCGAGGACGCAAAAAAACTGTTGGAAGATGAGAATTAGAAAAGCAGACAGGGTAATGGTCCCTACAATTATTGCACTATCCATTATAGTGCCTTTGGCGGTATTGGTGCTTATGTACCTGCCTCAGCGTTATAACTTCATGAATGCACAAGTGGGTAGTTTTCCTTTTTTTCATGCTGTCCTTAACTTTTCTACAGCTTTAATGTTAATAGCAGGATACTATTTTATGAGGATTGGGGATTACAAATGGCATAGAAATGTGATGATAGGTGCTTTTGTACTGTCATCAATCTTTTTAGTGAGTTATGTGATTTCCAAAATCAGTAACGATCCTGTACCATTTGGAGGGGAGGGTTTTATGCGTCCATTATATTTCTTTATATTGATAACACATATTGCTTTATCGGCAATTATAGTTCCTCTGGTGCTTTTTACGATGTACCGAGGTTTAACGGGAGAAAATAAAAAGCACGCAGCCATTGCCCGATGGACTTTTCCAATATGGTTGTATGTAGCCATTACTGGAGTTTTAGTGTATGTTCTTATGGCACCTTACTATTAAATCTTTTTACGAGATTAAAATTTTTTATGATGAAAAAGAGATTTTACTATATAATACTGTTCTTCCTTTTATTTCCGGTGACGCTGGAAGCCCAATGTTCCATGTGCCGTGCGGTTTTACAGACAGAAACTACCCAGAATGCTGCGGAAGGAATCAATGACGGAATAGTATATCTAATGATTTTTCCATATCTGTTAATGGGCGGGGTGGCTTACTTCGTTTGGCGCTCTTTCAAAAAGAGCGATTCTTCTCCTTCTTCCTGATTATACGGGAGCTCCCTTTTTTTCTTTTAGAATTATTTGTTGAGGTTCCTGCTGTGGGCTTCTGAAGTAGTATTTTATTTCACAAATTTTTATCATTTCCTGTAACAAATGATTTATTTGTGAGTCTTATGAGTGTGCTCAGGTTGAGCTGCGAAACTTTCATTACATCAAATTATGATTGAAATTAAAGACTTGCATAAATCCTACAAGATGGGAAGCAATTCCCTTCATGTTCTCAAGGGGATCAATTTTAGTGTGGCCGAAGGAGAACTTGTGTCCATTATGGGCTCTTCGGGATCTGGAAAATCAACACTTCTGAATATCCTCGGAATGCTCGATGAAGCCGATGAGGGATCGTATACGCTGGATGGCGTTCCTATCAAAAATCTGAATGAGAAAATCGCAGCCCGCTACCGCAATAAATTTCTTGGGTTTATTTTTCAGTCCTTTAACCTTATTTCCTATAAAACAGCTCTCGATAATGTTGCATTGCCTTTGTACTATCAGGGGGTAAAAAGAAAAGACAGGATTGATAAAGCCATGGCTTATCTGGAAAAGGTAGGTCTTGCCGACTGGGCAGGACATTTACCCAATGAACTTTCGGGAGGGCAGAAACAACGGGTGGCCATTGCCAGGGCGCTCGCCAGTGATCCAAAAGTACTCCTGGCAGATGAACCAACGGGAGCGTTGGATACAAAGACTTCTTACGAGGTGATGGATCTTATCCAGGGGATTAATGATGAAGGGCGAACCATTCTTGTGGTAACCCATGAACATGATATCGCCCAGATGACTAAACGCATTGTAAACCTGAAAGACGGTTTGATTATAGATGATTCTAGAGTTAACCAAGTAAGAGCGCTGGAAAATGTTTGATCTTGAACGTTGGGAAGAAATTTTTGATACCATAGGTAAAAACAAGCTGCGTACTTTTTTGACCGGCCTTTCTGTGGCATCGGGTATTTTTATCCTGGTGGTGCTTCTGGGAATCGGGGAGGGAATGAAAAATGGTATTTCTGCTGAATTTGAGGGCGATGCTACAAATATCCTCTATGTATGGACCGGGGTAACCTCAAAGGAATATAAAGGCCTCAATCCCGGACGCAGAATTCAAATGAAAAATGAAGATTACGCTTTTACTGCGGAAAAGCATAAGGATGAACTGGAATATAAATCGTCGGTCTACAGGATCTGGAACGGAATTGTAAATTACGAAAAGGAATCGGGATCTTACCGGGTCGAAGGGGTCCTGCCCGATTATCAGTTTCTGGAAAACAGCAGCATGGCTGCCGGAAGATTCATCAATTACAAAGATCAGGATAATTTCGAGAAGGTGGTGGTCGTTGGAAACAAAGTAAAAAATGACCTCTTCAAAAATGAAGATCCAATCGGAAAATATGTGCAGCTTTCCGGAATTAATTTTAAGGTGATTGGGGTTTTTACAGATCCGGGAGGGGAACGGGAAGAAACCAGGGTGTACTTGCCACTTTCTACTGCTCAAAGAGTTTTCAACGGATCTAATAATATTGGGAACCTTGCTTTTACACTTCAGAAAGAAGAGAATTTTGAAGCTGCACTTGCTGCTTCAGAAAGATTTTCGGCAGAACTGGAGCAATATCTGAAAGAACGCCACAGTATCGCACCCGATGATGATAGCGCAGTTACCGTAAACAACTCACTCGAAAATGCGAAACGGTTTTTTGATCTTATGGATATGATCAAATATTTTTTCTGGGGGGTGGGGATTTGTACTATTATAGCAGGGATTGTGGGTGTGAGTAACATCATGCTTATCATTGTGAAAGAACGCACGCGGGAAATTGGCGTAAGAAAAGCCCTGGGAGCTGAGCCATTATCCATTGTGACCATGGTGCTTCATGAATCAATTTTTGTAACGGCCATTGCAGGTTTTGCCGGACTTATTTTTAGTCTGGCGCTTCTGGAATTTGTAGGTCCGTTAATTGAAACCAACTACATCGCAAATCCTTCCATTGATTTTAATGTTGCGCTTACCACCGTTTTCATATTGATCTTCGCCGGAGCCCTGGCAGGTTTCTTTCCTGCATGGCGGGCCGCCCGTATTAAACCCATTGTAGCACTTAGAGACGAATAATATGTTTAGCAGGGATAAATGGAGCGAAATAATAGAGGCGCTTAGCGCAAACTGGTTCAGGACCCTTCTTACGGCTTTTGGGGTATTATGGGGGATCTTTATTCTGGTAATTCTTTTGGCGGCAGGGAAAGGTCTTGAGAACGGCGTAAAGCAAGGCTTTGGTGGAATTGCCACCAACACCATGTTTATGTGGAGCCAAACCCCTTCCAAACCTTATAAAGGATTGCCAAAAGGTCGTCGCTATAATTTTAAAACTGAAGACGTGGCCGAGATCAAACGAAGTATTCCAAATCTTCGGTTTGTGTCGCCAAGGAATCAGCTTGGAGGCTTCGGAGGTACTAACAATGTGGTGCGGGGGTTGAATTCAGGTGCATTTAATGTCTACGGAGATTATCCTGAAATCATTCAGCAGGAACCTATGGATATTACTTCCGGTCGCTTCGTAAATTATTCAGACATCAATGAGAAACGGAAGGTCGCAGTAATAGGTGAGGGGGTTCGCAGTACCATGTATGATACAGACGAAGAAGTTCTGGGTTCTTACATCAAGATCAACGGAGTCAACTTTATGGTCATTGGAACTTATAAGAAAAAAGGCAATAATGGTGGGAACGCAGAAGAGGCTCAGAAGGAGATCTATGTTCCTTTTACGGCCTTTTCCCAGGCATTCAACAGGGCTAATAATGTAGGTTGGATGGCTATAACGGCAGAGGATGGTTCTTCCATAACCGATCTAAAGGGTGGAGTCCTGGAAATTATCAAAGCCCGGCATTCCATACATCCCGAAGATGACAGGGCCATTGGATATTTCGATTTGTATGAAGAGTTCAACAAAGTCAACGGATTATTTATAGCCCTCAAAGCTGTTGCCTATTTTGTTGGGGTGCTGGTACTGCTTTCAGGAATTATCGGGATAAGTAATATCATGCTGATAGTGGTAAAGGAACGTACCAACGAAATTGGGGTAAGAAGGGCGCTGGGTGCAAGCCCCTGGTCTATAAGAGGGCAGATCCTTATGGAATCTGTTTTCCTTACAATAATTTCCGGAATGGCCGGAATAGTACTAGCTACCATGATCATCTATCTAGTAAATTTAGCTTTAAGCGGAGCAGATACTTCAGAAATGATGTTTGCCAACCCAAGTGTGGACCTTGGAGTGGTAATGACGGCACTGGGAATTTTGGTCTTTTCAGGATTAATTGCGGGACTCATACCTGCACAGAATGCTATTAAAATCAAACCGGTGGATGCCCTTAGAACCGAATAATAAAGAAATCAGGAATACGAAATTTAATACAATCAAAAAATGAAAAAAGTTGTAACTATTGGTGTTTTAATCTTAATCGCTGTTTCTTTTGTGGGGGCACTGTATTATCTGTATCAGAAAAATCAGGAGGATCCTACCGTATATGAAACACAGCAGGCTTCGGTTCATACGATCGTGAAAAAAACAGTGGCTACTGGTAATATTGTTCCAAAGGAAGAAGTGCTAATTAAGCCGAATATTTCAGGAATCATAGATGAAATATATATCGAGGCCGGAGACAAGATCGAGGCCGGAGACCTTATAGCAAGGATTAGGGTTATTCCTAATGTTTCCTCTTTACAAAGTGCAAAAGATGCCGTGATGACCGCCAAGATAAATCTGGATAACGAACAGAAAATGTATGAGCGCCAAAAAGCCCTTTTTGAAAAAGGGGTGATTTCTGCGAACGATTTTGACAATGCAGAAGTGGCATACAAAAGAGCGCAGCAAAACCATCGTTCTGCGCAACAAAACTTCGAGATTGTACAAACAGGAACCACCAGTGGAATTGGGAGTGCTGCCAATACTTTAATTCGTTCTACCGTGGAAGGAATGGTGCTGGATGTACCGGTAAAGGCAGGAAATCAGGTCATTGAGAGTAACAACTTTAATGATGGTACCACCATTGCAACTTTGGCAGATGTGAATGAGATGATCTTTGAAGGAAAAGTGGATGAAAGTGAAGTTGGAAAAATAAAAGAAAACCTTCCGCTGGAAGTAACAGTAGGTGCAATAGAGAACAAAACTTTCAATGCAGTGCTGGATTACATAGCGCCAAAAGGAGTGGATGAAAACGGAGCCATCCAGTTTGAAATCAAGGGAACCCTGGATAAAGCAGACACTACCTTTATCAGGGCGGGCTTAAGTGCAAATGCTTCCATCATTCTTGCCCGGGCAGATGAGGTGATGGCAATTAGCGAAGCCCTGGTGCAGTTTGATCCAAAAACACAACAACCTTTTGTGGAGGTGGAAAACGGAGATCAAAACTTTGTGCGTAAAGACCTTGAATTGGGAATTAGCGACGGAATTTATGTAGAGGTGAAAAATGGAATTACGAAAGAAGACAACATAAAAGTGTGGAACCAGATAAAGCCTGCAATGGGTATGTCTTCTAACTAGTTTCTGAATTTAAACTGTAACATCTTTAACCTTTCTTAGACATATCTTTCACAACCATTATTATGAAAAAAATTATATTGTCCGCATTTTTCCTAAGCTTCGGATTTATACTAAATGCACAAGAAAAAAAATGGACCCTTCAGGAATGTATAGAATATGCACTTGAAAACAATATTTCCATTAAACAATCTGAACTGGATACAGAACTTGCGGATGTGGCAAAATATGATGCCATAGGAAATTTCATTCCCAGCATCAATGCTTCAGCATCCAACTCCTGGAATACAGGTTTGACACAAAACGTTACTACCGGGGTGCTGCAAACCCAAACCACAAGGAACTTTTCTGCAGGACTAACTGCCAGTCTTACTCTTTTTGATGGTTTGCGAAATTTCAATGAGCTACAAAGGGCAAAAATGTCTCAATTGGCAGCGCAATATTCTCTGGAATTAATGAAGGATGATATTAGCCTTTTTGTGGCCAATTCTTACCTGCAGGTGCTTTTTAATAAAGAGAACGTAAAGTTGATCCAGGCACAGCATGAAGTGACCCTTGAGCAGCTTGAAAGGACAGAAGAACTTGTAGAGGCAGGATCGCTTCCCAGCGGAGATCTCCTTGAAATAAGGGCAACTGCTGCAAACGAGGAACAACGGATTATTGTCGCTCAAAATGCTGTAAGGATCTCTTTGATCTCTTTGGCACAAACGCTGCTCATTAAGGATTATGAGAATTTTGATATCGTGGACAGGGATTATGATGTGATTGGTGCAGAGATCCTTGGCACTTCTGTAGAGCAGATCATAGAACGTGCAGAGGAGGAAAGGTATGAAGTTAGAGTAGCAGAACAAAACAGGGAAATAGCAGAGAAAGATGTAGAGATTGCCAGAGGAGCTTATTTACCAACTTTAGGTGCTTTCTTCAACTATAATACAAGGGAATCTGGGGCAGGAAGGCTTAGGGCTGCAGGCCTTGATCCTGATGAACCTTACCGGCAGATAGGAATTGTGCAGGCGACCGAAGAAATTGTCGTAGCTCCAAATACAGTGACAGAAATAGGAAATCCGCTTCCGTTTTTTGAACAGCTACAAATGAATGACGGGGTTAGCTACGGAGTTCAGTTAAACATTCCTTTTCTGAACGGTTTTGCTGTGAGGAACAATGTGAAAAGGAGCGAAATCAATGTGAGAAGGGCAGAGTATCAGCTGGAGCAAACAAGGCTTGACCTTGAAGCAGATGTGTACCAGGCTTATGTAGATGCAGAAGGTGCATTAAAAGCCTATGAAGCTGCACTTGTAGCATTAAATGCACAGGAGCAAGCTTATAATTATGCAACAGAAAGGTATAGTGTTGGACTTACCAATGCTTTTGATTTTAGCCAGGCAACTTTTAACTTGAGCAATGCCCAAAGTGAAGTAATAAGGGCTAAATATGACTATATATTTAAATTAAAAGTATTAGAACTGTATTTTGGCGTTCCAGTAGCCAATCTTAAATTTTAGAACATGAAGAAAAAAACATTGTATATCATCATTGGTATAGCTGTAGTTATAATCATTTTGCTGTTGGTTGGTAAGAAAGCCGGGTGGTTTGGAAAATCCGGAAATTTTAAAGAAGTAGAAGTTACAGAGATTACCAGAATAGATATTATAGAAACAGTTTCTGCTACCGGAAAAATTCAGCCCGAAGTAGAGGTCATGCTTTCTTCTGAAGTTTCCGGAGAGATCATTGAACTTCCGGTAAGGGAAGGTCAGCAGGTGGAAAAAGGAGATCTTCTGGTGGTGGTTAATCCCGATATCTATGAATCTAATTTGCAACGTGCACAGGCAGGTTTGCAAAATGTAAGAGCAGGACTGGCACAGGCTGAAGCCAGCCTCCGGGAAGCAAAGTCTAATTATGAACGAAATGAGCAGTTGTTTGAAAAAGGCATAATTTCTAAGGCAGAATGGGACAGGATCGTATCTGCATTTGAAGTAGCACAGGCAAACCAGCAGTCGGCCTATTACAATGTACAAAGTGCGGCTGCCAGTGTAAATGAGGCACGCGAAAATCTTGGGAGGACAAATATTTACGCGCCGATGGCCGGTACAATTTCATCCCTTTCAGCCGAACTTGGGGAAAGGGTTGTGGGGACACAACAAATGGCCGGAACAGAAATTATGCGTGTAGCCGATCTTTCTGAAATGGAAGTGGAGGTAGATGTAAATGAAAATGATATTGTGAAGGTTTCTATTGGGGATTCTACCATTGTTGAGGTAGATGCTTATCTTGGCCAGGAATTTAAAGGACTGGTTACAGAAATTTCAAATTCAGCCAATTCGGCTTTAACTGCCGACCAGGTGACGAATTTCAAAGTGAAAGTAAGGATCCTTGAAGCATCTTATAGTCACTTGTTGGAAGGAAAGCCGGAGAATTTCTCCCCTTTTAGGCCGGGAATGACGGCTACGGTAGACATTATTACTACCCGACGGGAGAATGTAATTGGGGTGCCTATAAGTTCTATTGTTATAAAAAGTGATACTTCTTCCGTCCAGGGCGGGGGAGCGAATAGGGATGAAGTGACCTCCGGAGAGAAATTTGAGACCGTTTTTGTTCAGGAAGGCGACGAAGCGAAACTTAGAGTGGTGGAAACAGGAATTCAGGATGATCGTAATATTGAGATCACTAAAGGCCTTGAAGAAGGAGATAAGGTGATTACCGGGCCATATACCACAGTTACCAAATCATTAAAGGCCGGCGATAAAATAGAGGTTACTGAAACCACAGAATTAACAGAGTCGGATAATAATTAAAAATAAACGAATTGGGACTTATTCTTTGTATTGAAACAGCTACCACAAACTGTTCTGTAGCATTGGGACAAAATGGAAAATTAGTGGCTTTAAAAGAGGATAACAGCAGCAATTATTCTCATGCAGAGCGGCTTCATATTTTTATTGAAGAAATCCTGAAGGAAAATGATTTTTCTGCAAAAGATCTTGATGCCATTGCAATAAGCAAAGGTCCCGGCTCATACACGGGGCTGCGCATAGGAGTTTCTGCAGCCAAAGGATTGTGCTTTTCCCTTGAAATTCCGTTGATTTCTGTTCCTACCTTAACATCCCTTGCCATGCAGGTAAAGGAAGAAGGAAACGGCTTAATAATCCCAATGCTGGATGCACGGCGGATGGAAGTTTATACAGCAGGATTTACTGCAACATACGATGCTGTTTTCGAAACACGTGCCCAGATTTTGGATCCTTCTGCTTTCCAGGAAGAATTAGAACGGGGGAAAGTTAGCTTTATCGGAAATGGGGTTGAGAAATTCAAGGAAATTTGCAGTCATGGAAATGCGGTTTTTATAGAAGGAAAATTACCTTCAGCAAAAGAGATGATATTCTTGGCAAATGAAAAATTCCAGAGGGAAGGATTTGAAGATGTAGCTTATTTTGAACCTTTTTACCTAAAGGATTTCATGATTGGATAAGACGACCATTATTTTATAAAACACAAAAGCCGCATTTCTGCGGCTTTTGTGTTTCTAGTAAAAATAGATACTATTCCTTCTTTTTGTCGACAATTGGAACCGGTTCCTTTTTACTGTGATCGAAAAAATGAACATCTCTTTGTGGGAATGGAATGGTAATTCCTGCAGCTTCAAGCCTGGTTTTAGCTTCTTCTATAGTGTACCAGTGACAATCCCAGAAAACTTCATTAGGGGCCCAGAAACGTACCGAAAAGTTCACAGAGCTGTCTGCCAGTTCGGTTACTACTACTGCGGGTGCAGGGTCTTTCAGGATACCTTCCTGTTCGTTCAGGAGGTTCAGCAGAACTTCTTTGGCTGTTTTTATATCACTTTCGTAAGATACGCCAATGGTAATCGCATCCCTCCTGATGGGGTTACCCGAATAATTTACAATATTATCATTTGAAAGTTCTCCGTTAGGAATGATGGCCAGTTGATTTCCGAAGGTATCCAGCTTTGTATAAAAAAGGGATATTTCTTTCACACTTCCGGAAATTCCATTAACCTCAATCCAATCTCCAATCCTAAAAGGTTTTAAAAGAATAATGAGAACTCCTCCCGCAAAATTTGCCAGGGAACCCTGCAGCGCCAATCCAATGGCAAGTCCGGCTGCACCTATCATGGCAACAAATGAGGTGGTGGTAATTCCCAGTTGCCCAATAACTGTTATGACAAGAAGGATTTTTAAACCCCATTCCAGGATAGTAAGCAGGAAATTTTGAAGGGCTGGGTCATAATTTCTTCTGGTAAAAAGCCTTTTTAAAGAACCTAAAAGAAATTTAATAACCCACCAGCCAATAATAAGAAACAGAATGGCTCCTACCAGGGTGGGTAAGTAATCAATAAATCTTTCCACATATTCTGCCGTCCAGTCTTTAATGTCTGTAATTTGATCCATAAAACGTATTTCCTGCAAAGTTGAATTTTCAACAGGTGCAATTATGTTTAAATTATGTTAAAATAATCTGATTTGCGGCTTCATATTGGCTTTTTCGGAAAACCGCATGTGCCATAAGCTGGTTTAAAAGAAATATTTATGAAGAAGGAAAGATTTTCTTTTATTGATCCGGGAGATCTAACTTACGCTAAAACGTAGTTTGCAGAAGGATTTTTTTTAACAGGTAAATCCTCAGAAGAGCGGAAATTCTTTTTTAGCCGATTGGAAAGAAGTTGGAAATTTGCCTTTTACTACTAATGCTTTCCTGAAATTTTTTCAGAATATATAAAAATACGCTATTCTGGATTTTGCCTGAAATAACGGCGAGGTAAATTCATAGTAGCGTATTAGTAGTTCTTTTGGTCAGCCTTCTTTTTAAGGAGGCAGTACTACTTATTCTTTAACTTCGAAAGTGATCTTTACGATGACCCTGAAATCTGTAATTTCATCTCCTTCTACATTGGCTGTTTGATCTTTTACATAAACAGACCTGATATTGTCTACAGATTTTGCTGCGGTTTTTACTGATTTTTTAATGGCGTCTTCCCAGCTTTTTTCGGAATTAGACATTACTTCAATAACTTTCAATACTGCCATAATAAAATATTTTTTGGATTAGTGATTCATTTAAGTGTTTCATTATCAAGTTACAAAATCATATTTGCCTCTTTTTAAAAGTCTTGTTAAACCTCCTCTTAATATTATAATAACCACCTGCAGTTATTGAATAAAAAAAATAGCTGTATTTTGTGATCAAAGAGAAAAGCTTAGAACCGGAATGGAAGATGCTTATGTAGTAATGCTGGTAGCATTATTTGCTCTCGCCGTCACAGATTTGGTGGTCGGTGTTAGTAATGACGCTATTAATTTCCTGAATTCAGCAATAGGCTCCAAGGCCATCTCGATGCGCAATATCTTAATTGTAGCAAGTATAGGGGTGGGAGTGGGAGCCATTTTTTCCAGTGGCTTAATGGAAGTGGCACGAAAGGGTATTTTCATTCCCGGCCAGTTCTATTTTGAAGAGATCATGATCATTTTTATGGCTGTAATGATCACCGATGTACTGTTACTCGATTTCTTTAACTCGCTGGGTTTACCTACTTCTACGACAGTTTCTATAGTATTTGAACTTTTGGGGGCTGCTGTAAGTATAGCGGTTATAAAAATTTACCGGGATGAGGAAGGCTTAAGTCTGCTTTCAGATTATATAAATACAGAAAAGGCAACCGAGATCATTATAGGCATCCTGCTGGCGGTGGTCATTGCTTTTATAGTGGGGGCAATCGTACAATATCTATCCAGGCTTGTATTCTCCTTTGAGTATGATAAAAAAATCAAATACATCGGGGCATTTTTTGGAGGAGTCTCTCTTACTGCCATTCTTTATTTTATAGTAATGAAAGGTCTTAGTTCTGTGGCTTTTATTTCAGAAGATTTCCTCGCGTATCTATCCGGAAACACCCTTCTTATTGTCCTCATAGCTTTTGTGTTCTTTACGCTGCTCTCACAGCTTTTAATGAGCTTTTTTAAGGTGAATATCCTCAAAGCAATTATTGTGGTGGGAACTTTTGCCCTTGCCCTTGCTTTTGCCGGAAATGACCTGGTAAATTTTATAGGGGTACCTATTGCAGCCTGGCAATCTTTCGGATTATGGCGGGAAGCTTTTCTGGAATCGGGGGCAATGCCTTCAGAGTTTTTAATGACAGGCCTGGCCGGGCAGGTATCTTCTCCCACCTTACTTCTGGTTCTTGCCGGTGGCATTATGGTGGCGACAATCTGGTTTTCCGGTAAGGCGAGATCTGTGGTGGAGACAGGGGTAAATTTATCAAGACAGGGCGATGGTGCGGAAAGGTTTCAGCCTAATTTACTTTCCAGGAGCATAGTAAGGTATTCTATTTACTTCGGAAATATGGTTGCTGTTGTCACCCCCGGAAAGGTACAGCGGTACGTTGAAGGGAAATTCAAAAAACCTGATTCTCTCCGGAAGAAGCGAAAAGACGTGCCGGCCTTCGATATGGTGCGGGCTGCCGTCAACCTGGTAGTTGCCAGCATCCTTATCTCTATTGGAACCAATTACAAACTTCCACTCTCTACCACTTATGTGACTTTCATGGTTGCTATGGGAACTTCCCTGGCAGACAGGGCCTGGGATCGCGAAAGTGCGGTGTATCGCGTGGCAGGAGTGGTCAATGTTGTTGGTGGATGGTTTGTGACCGCTTTGGTTGCTTTTACCGCTGCGGCACTTTTTGCCTGCATCATATACTTTGGAGGTATTGTCGCAATAACCATCCTTATTGGACTGGCCATATTTATGATTACCCGAAGTGCTTTTGTGCACCGGAAAAAAGCAAAGGAAAAGGCTAAAAAAGTTCCTTTTGATCCTGGGGATATTGTAACCATTCAGGGGATTGTAAAGGAAACTTCAGAAAATATTTCCAGTATAATAGGAGGGGTGAATAAAATGTATTCCAAGACTGTCGACAATTTAGGTTACCACGACCGCGGAAAACTGAAAAAGAACAAAAAGGCCATTAAAAAGCTGGAATCTGAAATTGATGAACTCAAGGCCAATGTTTTCTATTTTATTAAATCCATGGATGACAATCCGCTCGATGCGAGCAAATTTTATATCCTGAACCTGGATTACCTTCAGGATATGGTCCAATCCATTGGTTTTATTACCAGGAACAGCTACAATCACGTAAATAACAATCATAAAAACCTGAAATTTTCTCAGGTGAAAGACCTTAAGAGAGTTGATAAAAGAATGCAGGTATTATTTGATGATATTCAGGAGCTATTCGATAATCAGGCTTTCGAGAATATAGACAGGATCTTAGCGGAAAAACAGCAGTTAATGGATGAGGTAACCACGCTCATCGAAAAACAAATTGAACGGATAAAAACTTCGGAAACCAGTCCAAAAAATGCTCAGCTATACTTCGGATTATTACTGGAAACGAGAGATCTCATCTCTTCAACCATGAACCTGCTTCAGTTGTTCAGGGAATTTAATGCCCAGGTAAAAATGACCTTGTAAATTAGATTTTTAGTACTTCAGAAGAAAACAAAAAAGCTGAAAAAAGCCTGTGAATTCAGGTTCTTTTCAGCTTTTAATTTTATTTGGTAATGCTGCCTAGCCGTTGATAGCTTCCACACGGGAAACTTTCCCCTGAAGCATTTCCTTAAGCATATTTTCAATTCCGTTTTTAAGGGTCATGGTGCTGGAAGGACATCCGCTACAGGCGCCCTGTAGAATCACCTTTACTACCTTGTCATTTGGATCATACGATTCAAAAAGGATGTTTCCACCATCACTTGCCACAGCTGGCTTTACGTATTCATCTAAAATTGCTATGATCTCTTCGGAAGTATCATCCAACTGAACTCTTTTTACCGGAGCTTCTTCTTTGGCTTCAGATTTTACAGGGGAAGTATCTTCTGTCATAATCTCTTTTCCTTCTTCCAGGTAATTCCTGATGAATTCCCGAAGTTCCAGCGTAATATCATCCCATTCTGCGATATCATATTTGTTGATGGAAATATAATTCTCATCCATGAATACCTCTTTTACGAAAGGGAAATGGAAAAGTTCCTTTGCAATAGGAGCATTTTTGGCTTCGTCAATATTCTTAAACTCTATAGACTGCAATACGAGTTTTCTGTTAGATACAAATTTCAAAACAGCAGGATTGGGAGTGCTTTCGGCATATACAGTGGCCGGCACTTTTTTCTGGGCATCTTCGCTGGAAGCTGTGATAACTTCTGCGCCGCTGTTGAGGTACTCACGAAGTTGGTCTGCTATTTCTTCCTGTATGTCTTTCCAGTGTACAATGTTGTATTTTTCAATAGCCACAAAGTTTTGGGCGATATACACCGTCTTCACAAACGGAAGGTGAAAAAGCTGTTGTGCCAGCGGAGAACGACCCGCCTCTTCAATGTTTCTGAATTCAAAATTCTCATGTTTGGTGAGAAATTTATTCGCTTCAAATTTAACAATGGTAGGCTTGGTGGTAGGTTGTATATTTATAGTGATATTTTCCATGGATAAAAATTTCTGCAAAATTACAAAAACATATGAAGAGAGGTGAGGATATGCCGTTATCTTTTTGCCTCAATATCAGGAGGGAAAGTGTTTAAAAGTCCAGATGGGTTACTTTATAGGATAGCTTCTCTGTATTGATCAGGTTTTTAAGAACTTCAGGATTGCCGTTCGTGAAAAATTCCGGTGGTTTTTGCGGAGTATCACTCAGCAGGTTGTGACTGTGTAAAACAACTTTTGTTTGTTTAGCTACCGCCTGTCCCGAGTCAATAATTGTAACAGAATCGGGTAACAACCTTTTTAAATTGGGAATCAAATAGGGGTAATGACTGCAGCCTAAAACAAGATAATCTATTCCTTCGGCTATCATGGGCTCAAGAAGTTTCTGAAGCAACAAATCCATCCCTTCAGTATCTTTTTGGCCGCTTTCTATTGCGGTTACAAGTCCGTTGCCAATTACTTCAATGACCCGCGTATTCTTACTGTATAGATCGGAGGTTTTGGCAAAAAGTTCGCTCGAAAGAGTTCCTTTGGTGGCAAGGATGCCTATGGCTTTGGTTTGAGACTGAGTGGCAGCGGGTTTTATAGCCGGTTCTATGCCGATAAAGGGAATGTCGAAGCTGGAACGCAATTTCTGAATTGCATTGGTGGTTGCTGTGTTGCAGGCCACTACAATGATCTTTGCACCCATATCCAGCAGCTTTTGTGTATTTTTAAAGCTAAGCCAGACAATTTCTTCCCTGGGTTTTTCCCCATAGGGAGCATTGCTGCTGTCTGCAAGATAAATGGTATGCTCGTTGGGGAGTAATTCGTGAATTTCTTTCCAGATGGAAGTTCCTCCTACTCCGGAATCGAAAATACCTATAGGTTGCGATTTGCTCATAGGTGTAAAAATAAAAACTGCGCATCAAGGATGCGCAGTTTTTAAGATTTTATTTCAGAAATGAGATTAAATTCCCAAAGCTTTCTTTACATCAGGCATTAGGTTGTATCCATCAGCCATGATTAATCCTGTTCCGGTAGTTGAATCAAGTACATAATCGTACCCTTTTTCACGAGCTACTTTTTGAATGGTAGTACGCGCTTTTTCCATTACAGGTCTTAGCAATTCCATTTCTTTATTCTGAAGTTCCTGCATTGCATTTTGACGGTACTCGCCAATAGTTCTTTGGGTTTGCTGAAGTTCATTAGCTCTCTTTGAATTCTCTTCATCAGTTTTTGTCTGAGCTTCGGCTTCGTATCTCTTCATGGTATTTTGTGCTTCAGTAACCATGTCTTTTATTTCAGTATCATAAGTCTTCTGAAGTTTTTCCAGTTGATTCATCGCAGATGTATATTCCGGCATCTGTTCGATAAGTTCCTGGGAAGCAATATGGGCTACCTTTGATTGTGCATTAGTAAAAGCAGTTGCTCCGAAAGTTAAGGCTAGCGCTAATACAAGGGTTTTGAATTGTTTCATTTTTAAAGTATTAATTGTTGATTTATAGTTCCTGATTTATTTATTCTTAATTATTCTCTTCTCGTGCTTTGGCGACAGAATCTTTTTTTCTCTCTCGTTCCTCCAGCAATTTTCGTTTCCGTTCTTCGTATTCCAATTGTCGTGCCGTTCTTACAGAATCCCGTACCCGTTTTCGTTCTTCCAGCAATTCCTGTCGCTCGCGCTTGCGTTCTTCCCTCGCTGTTTCCCTTTTCGTGACTTCGGCACTTTCTTCTACGGTCTTGGATTCTTCTCTTAAAAGTTCTTCTTTTTCCTTTCGACCACTTAGTTGTTCCCGGTTAGAAGCGCGATTGATGCTTCTTAAAACCATGTCGCTTACATCCAGTTTTTCTGAGGCGTACAATGTACTAACATCAGCCGATTTATCAAAAATAAGGTCGTATTTCCTCTTAGCCGCTATCTCCTGGACGGCGGTAAATACCTGATCCTGGATGGGCTTTACAAGCTGCAGCTTCTGGGTAATAAGATCTCCTTTTGGTCCAAATCTCTTTTGCTGATAATTGAATAGTTTTTCTTCCTCAAAAGCGATCTCTTCTTCACGTTCCTCAATTAACTCATCGGTTAATAATGCCTTTTCGTTCTCGAGGTTTTTCTTTAAAGCTTCAATCTTGTTAAGTTCTGCTTCGATCTCAGATTTCCACTTTTGCACCTTTTCATCCAGCTGCGCAGAGGCCTGTTGATATTCGGGCACATTTTCCAGAATATACTCCATATCCACATACCCCACTCTCATTGGTTGCTGCGCTTTTGCGGCAGTACCTGCAAAGAACAATGCGACACAAATTAGAAGAATTCTGTTATTCATATTTTGGTTATAGAAAATACCGTGCCATTTTTAGAATTGCTGTCCTATGATAAAGTGGGTTTCCCATCCATTAGGCTCTGTAGTTCCTGGAAGTGCATCAAATCCATATCCAAAGTCGATCCCTAAAAGTCCAAAGGCCGGCATGAAGATTCTAAGACCTGCACCGGCAGTTCTCTTAAGCTGGAAAGGATTGAAATTTCTGAAATTATCATATGAGGCACCTGCTTCAAGGAAAGACAATGCAAAAATAGAAGCAGAAGGTTTCAATGTGATCGGGTATCTTAGTTCAAGGGAATACTTGTTGTAAATGGTTGCCCCGTCATTGTCACTTGCGCTTCCTACAGCTGTTCTGCTTTCTGGTACTACAGACTGGTTTGGATAACCTCTCAATGCAATCGCTTCCCTTCCGTCAAGGCTGTAAGTTCCCATTCCGTCTCCTCCAAGGAAGAACCTTTCAAAAGGAGGGATTCCACGATCATTATTGTAGGCTCCAAGGAAACCATATTCAGCATGTGTTTTAAGGACAAGCTTTTCATACAGATTAGTATACCATGAACCGCTGAATTTAACTTTATAGAATTCAAGCCATTTAAATTTTTCCTGGTCAATTTTCGACTGGTCAGGAAAAGGCTGTTCTCCCTGACGCAATGGTCTTCCAGGGAAGATATTTCCCTGTTGATCGAAGCGAGGGTTTACTAACACACCATCTTCATTTTCTAATTGAAATTCTCGCTGGTCAGCTAAATTTCCATAATCCACATCATTGAACAATGAATAAGGAGGTGTGAATTTAGCAAGGATTTCAAATTTTGAACCCCCGGTTGGGAAAATCGGGTTTACCGAAGTATTATTTCTGGTAAGTCCAATAGTGTAAGAAAGGTTATTGGAGTATCCATCCCCAAAGGTAAATAGCCCGGTGTTGTAGTTGCTCAAATTATAATGCTGGAACCCAATCGAGTGAGATAATACAAAGAAATCATCGGGTACTCTTAATTGTTTTGCAAGTCCGAATGTTATTCCTGTGATGGAGAATTTCCGGTCTTTGTCTGCCCGTCTTGCCCGGTAGTCATAGAAATACTGTTCTGTATGCTGAAGTGAAGTTGAAAGCCTTACCGGTTTTCTTCCTCCCCACCATGGTTCAGAAAAAGATAAACTATAGGTTTGATAAAAGGTGCTGGCCTGTGCTCTTAAAGACAGGGTTTGGCCATCTCCCATAGGAAGAGGTTGGTAGGCGTCTTTATCAAAAATTCCTCTTAGAGAGAAGTTGTTGAAGGAAAGACCAAGGGTTCCCACAAAACCACCGCCACCATAACCACCTTGCAATTCAATCTGGCTGGCACCGCTTTCTACTACATTGTATTCAAGGTCCAGAGTTCCGCTGTTACCGTCTACGTTCTTAAATTGTGGATCTAGTTGTTCGGGATCAAAGAAACCAAGCTGCCCAAGTTCCCTGATGGTCCTTATTACATCCTGTTTGCTGTATTTGTTCCCTGGTTTGGTACGTATTTCACGGTAAACTACGTGGTCTTTTGTCCTGTCGTTTCCAACCACGCTAATGTTGTTAAAATAAGCAATCTTACCTTCGTTGATCCTTATTTCAAAATCAATAGTATCATTGTAAACCCTTACTTCGACAGGATTTATATTTGAAAATAAGTAACCGTTGTTCTGGTAAAGGTTTGTAAGGTCATTTGCATCGGGTTTGGTTTGATCCGCAATTTGCTTTTGCAGAAGAACCCCATTATAAACATCTCCTTTTTTAATGCCAAGGGTACGTCTTAACTGGTCATTTGTGTAAACACTGTTCCCTAAGAAGGTAATATCTCCAAAATAATAACGATCCCCTTCTTCCAGTTCTAATTTTATTGCAACATCATCTTCGTTAACTCTAATAAGTGTATCTGAAATGATTCGGGCATCGCGATACCCTTTTTCTTTGTAATTTTCAACAATTCTTTCTTTGTCTTCTTCGTATTCTTCTTCAATGAATTTGGACCTCTTCCAGAACCTGAAGAAGTTCTTTTCCTTGGTTTTTTTCATTGATCTCCTAAGCTTGGCATCAGAGAACTGTTCATTACCTTCAAAAATGATCTCTTCGATCTTCACTTTTTCTCCTTTGTCGATATTCACCACCATATTTACCAGGTTACTGGTCGCTGCGGTATCTTCTACCGGAATGGTATTAATGACAACTTTTGAGTTTAAAAAGCCTTTTTTCTGATATTTATTTCGAATGTAATTTCGGGTCGTGGTCACCAGGTTTTCGGTAACCTTTACTCCCGGAGTAAGTTTACTTTCTTTAATGATTTCTTCTCTTTCCTTCTTTTTTACCCCCTGAAGCCTTACTTCGCCAAGTGCAGGAACTTCCTGAATTTCCAGTTCCAGGTTTGCTGTTTCCCCCTCAATGCTGGTAACATAAATATTGATGTCACTAAAGAGGTTTGAATCCCATAATTTTTTCAACACCTTGCTTATCCTGTCTCCCGGGATGAATATTTTTTCACCCGGTCTAAGGCCTGCATAAGCGATCACCGTTTGATCGTTATAGGAAGTAGTACCGCTAACGGTAATCTCTCCTATGGTATATTCTTTACCATTGGCAAGTGGCAGGTCCTGGGCTTGTGATGAAGTAGTATAAAATAGGCAGATTGCCACTAGTGCTAATATTCCTCTGGCAGTAAATGCACTAACTAAGTTGCTCACTTGTTTTTCCAAATCGTCGTTCTCTGTTTTGATAATTATAAATGGCCTCAAAGAGATTTTCTCTCCGGTAGTCGGGCCACAGTATTTTTGTAAAAAATAATTCGGCATAAGCAATTTGCCATAACAGGAAATTGCTGATACGTTTTTCTCCGCTGGTTCTTATTAAAAGATCCACGTCGGGTAAATTTTGGGTGTAAAGATGCCTATTAATAACCGATTCATCAATAGCATTTAAAGAAATCTCATCGTTTTTCACCTTTTCTGCAATACTTTTCACGGCATGAATTAATTCTTCGCGTGATCCATAACTTAAAGCAAGGGTTAGGGTCATCCTGCTATTATTGCGGGTTTTTTCTATAACTTCTGAAAGTTCTTTGCGGGCTTTATTCGGTAAGCTCGATATTATCCCAATGGCATTCAGTTTAATATCATTATCCTGAAGGGTCTTGATTTCTTTTTTGAGAGAAGAAACCAACAGCTTCATTAGGGTATCGACTTCCACCTTAGGTCTGTTCCAGTTCTCTGTAGAAAATGCATATAAAGTAAGATTTTCTATCCCAATTTCTGCACAGCCTTCCACAACATCCCTTACGGCTTTTGTGCCTTTTTCATGCCCCACAGCCCTTAGAAATCCCTGGTTTTTTGCCCAGCGGCCATTGCCGTCCATGATGATGGCGATGTGTTTGGGCAATATTTCCAGATTTATTTTTTCTTTAAAACTCATATTAAAAATGGGTGTAACACGGTTTTCTTCCGAAATTAATCGTTAGATAAATTCCTGTAAATACGTACCAGTCTGTTGAATTCGGATTTCCGAAGTCATCACTTCGAAAATTTCCATCAATTTCTGAAGGTTTACTACCGTCCAGGTTATCGGTGAAGGTATACCTCGCTCCCAGTTCAATACCTCCGGCCAGGTTATTTGTGAGGGTTTGTTTATAACCAATTACCATTGGGATTGAAAATTCCCAGTTGTTTCCGGCTTTTTCAAGAGCTCCGCCATTAAGTCGGAAATGGTTTGCAAAGTAATAATTTAGTCCGGAATAGAGGTAAGGCGTTGACTGGTAAGTGCGGGAATGTAGGTCCCAGTCCCAAAAAGTAAATTCCACCCCTAAAGAAGCTTCTGTGATATTGTTGGAAAAAGAATAGCCTCTTTGCTGCCTTCGCGTGTCATTAGAGCGGGCATCATCGGCTTCAATTTCGGCAAACAACAGGGAGAATCTGTAAGCGTACCTTGTGCTTTGATTCCATTTTATCAAACCCCCGAATACCGGGCTTTGAGGCCGAATATATGTTGTGTTACCTACGTCCCCAATATAATTTGCGCCTCCAAAGAATGGTCCAACTTCAAATCGTTGTGAGAATGCCTGGGTGCCACAAATTAGCATTAAGAACATGACAAATTTATACCTCATAGGTTTTCAAAAGTTTGCAAATATAGCAATTATGTTTGCTCCGCAATAGTGAAAGCAGAATTGTACTATCCATTAACAAATTTTGAAGTAATTTATTGTCTAATTGCGTTTATCTTCTCCCCATAATAATTTTTTGCGAAGGGTTTGCAGAAAAGAATCTCCTTTAATTTCTATCATTTTTATTTTAAAAGGAGCTTTTTTGATAGTCACCGTGGTTTCTGTTTTTAAGGTAGCAATCCTGGAGTCCATAGATACCAGGAATTCATTTTCCCTACCCGAAACTTTTAAAGTGATCTTTGTGTTGTCTTTCAGGATCAGCGGGCGCGCATTAAGGTTATGCGGTGCAATTGGGGTAATGGCAATGGCTTTTGTGGTGGGCGTTATGACGGGTCCTCCGCAGCTTAAAGAATATCCTGTGGATCCTGTGGGAGTGGAAACGATCAATCCGTCGGCCCAGTAGGCGGTGAGGTATTCATCATCCAGCCAGGTTTCAATGGTGATCATCGAAGTGGTATTTTTTCTGCTCAGGGCAATTTCGTTGAGAGCGAAATTGTTGGTGCAGATGTTTTCCTCTTCGGGGTTAGTATAAATGCATAATACCGATCTTTCGGAAATAGTATATTCTTTATTCAGAAGTCTTGTCACCGTGCTTCGTATCTCTTCTTTGTTGATGGTGGCAAGAAACCCAAGCCTTCCGGTGTTGATACCCGCAATTGGAATATTTAGGTTTTTTATGTAATTAACCGATTTCAGAATAGTTCCGTCGCCACCTACGCTTATAAAAAGGTCGTAAGAGGCATCTATTTCTTCGAAAGTTTTATATTCTCCGTAATTGTTCTTTATAGATTCATTTTCGTGAATAAGTTTCAGAAAATCATGTTCAATGACTACTTCAATATCTTCATGACTTAGCGCCTCAAGCAACTCTTCCACATATCTACTGGAGTTAGGGTGATAAAATTGTCCGTAAATCCCTATTTTCATCATTAGACATTCAGGTATTTGTCGAGGTACTTTGAACGATCGCGCAGGCTGGAGTTGAAAGTATCTTCCTGGTGGTGGGAAATGACATTATATCCATATCTCCGGAAAGCCTGCAGCACAGTATTAAGGCTGGACTGTCCTATCTTTAAGGTGATTTGTGCTACGTCATTTTCCATTTTAGAGACAAACGCGCCATACACGTGGGCTCCGTTGGATTCGGCAATCTGGCTAATTTCACTAAACGAGTAATCTTTGAAACCTTTTTCCACGATGAGGATTCCGCCGGGACCGTTTAAAAAAGGTGATTCTGTGAAGATATTCATGATATCGTGGAGTTCTACGTATCCTGTGTACTTATTGTTTTCGTCCAGTACGGGCAAAAGGTTTGTTTGGTTCTGTGCAAAAGTTTTAAGCACTTCCAGCCAGTTGTCATCCTCCCGCACATAAAAGCCTTCCAGGGAATACTGATAGTCTTCAATGTTCTTTTCGGGATCAAAACACCTCACGTCATTTTCTGAAATGCTTCCTACATAAATTCCGTCTCTTTCAACAGGTACATGGGAATAAGTGAGTTGATTAAAAAGCTCCTGAATATCCTGGATTTTATCTCTGACATTGCAGATTTTTATATCATTTATAATATATGGTTGAATGCTCATAGCAATAGCAATTTTCTGCAAATTAATCAAAATAAAGTAGTTTTTTGCATCTTCAACTTTGTATTTTTGTTTGAAATAAGCCTAAAAAATGACGAAATTAAGTGTAAACATTAATAAAATTGCTACTCTTCGGAATTCCAGGGGAGGTGACGTTCCAAACGTGGTGCAGGTGGCGAAAGATGTGGCAAAGTTTGGTGGTGAAGGTATCACTGTTCACCCGCGGCCTGATGAACGGCACATAAGGTATCAGGATGTGCGGGACCTTAAATCTGTGGTGACAACAGAATTTAATATTGAAGGAAACCCAATCAGGAAATTTATGGACCTTGTTCTGGAGGCAAAACCTGCTCAGGTGACCCTGGTGCCCGATGCCGAAGAAGCTATCACCTCCAATTCGGGATGGGATACTGTAAAACATAAAGATTTTCTGAAGGAAATGATTTCAGAATTTAAACGGAATAACATCAGGACCTCCATATTTGTGGATCCCGATCTAAAAATAGTGGAGGGCGCAGTAGAAACAGGAGCAGATAGGATCGAGTTGTACACCGAAGGTTATGCTACTCAATATGCCATAGGGAATAAAGATGCTGTAAAGCCTTACGCCGAATGTGCTGAACTAGCCGGCAAACTTGGACTTGGGGTGAATGCGGGACATGACCTTTCTTTAAAAAATATTCAGTTCTTTAAAGCAAACGTGCCCGGGCTGCTGGAAGTCTCTATAGGGCATGCGCTTATTGCTGAAGCTCTTTACGATGGATTGAAACCTGTGATTGAGCAATATCTAAAACTACTAAAGACCCTATGAAACTACAAGCAAATGTTATAGGAGAAGGAAAGCCATTTTTGATCCTGCACGGTTTTCTTGGAATGAGTGATAACTGGAAAACTTTGGGAAAGGAATTTGCTGAGGCAGGATACCAGGTGCATCTAATCGACCAGCGAAACCACGGACGGAGTCCGCACAGTGAAGAGTTTAATTATCTGCTGCTTGCCAGGGATGTAAAGGAATATATCGATGTGCATTCCCTGGAGAACTGCATTTTACTGGGGCATTCCATGGGTGGGAAAACAGCCATGATGGCTGCTGCACTTTTTCCGCATGTCATCGATAAATTAATTGTGGTGGATATCGCGCCAAAATATTACGCACCACACCATCAGCAAATCCTAAAAGGGTTAAAGACGATTGATGAGGCAGAACTTACCTCCCGTGGAGAAGCCGAAGATCTTCTGGCAAAGTATATAAAAGAAAAAGGAGTGCGTTTATTTCTTCTGAAAAACCTGTACTGGGAAACGAAAGAGAAACTGGGGCTAAGGCCTAATTTAGAAGTGCTTACCAGAGAAATTGAAGCTATTGGGGAGGCATTACCTTCAGATAAAAACTACAATAAATCCACATTATTTATAAAAGGGGAACAATCTAATTATATCCAAGAGGAGGATGAAGCTTTAATCGCCCGTCACTTCCCGTCTTCAGAAATAGTGGGAATACCTAAGGCCGGGCACTGGGTTCATGCTGAAAATAAGAAGGCATTTTATGATGCTGTAATGAGATTTTTGTAAAATTAGTCCTCATTTATTATGTATGCATAATAAATTCTGCTTTTTCCTTGCGTAATATCTATTTTATGCTAATTTTGAGGCATTGATTCAAATAGATAACCGACAATCTTACTTTTAAATTATGAGAAAATTTTTATTTCTGATGGTATTTGCTTTAGCAGGTACTATTACCTATGCCGGAGGGTATCGGGTAAGTGTGCAGGGGCAACGAGCTTTGGCGATGGGCCACACCGGGGTGGCTGTAGTGAACAGTGCAGAACTTGGTTTTTTTAACCCTGCAGGTCTAGTCTACCTTGAAGACAGGCTAACTGTTTCGGCGGGTGTAAGTGGTGTTTTTTCAGATGTGGCGTGGCAAAATGAGGAATTCGGAGAAGTTGCCAGAACAGATAATCCTGTGGGAACTCCGTTTTATTTTTATGCTTCCTATAAGGTGAATGACTGGTTGTCGGCCGGTTTAAGTGTGTATACTCCATACGGGAGTACCGTAGAATGGCCGCAGGACTGGGCTGGTTCTCACCTGGTAAACAACATTAAATTGCAGGCTATCTATGTCCAACCGTTAGCTTCTATTAAAATATCTGAAATGTTGAGTGTTGGTGGAGGTCCAATTTTTGTAACAGGATCTGTTAACTTCAACAGGAACCTTGACCGTACTTTAACCGACATTGAAGGCAACAGGGCCAATGTTACCATAGATGCATCTGGTGTGAATGAGTGGGGATGGTCTGCTGGAGCTATGTTTACTCCTTGGGAAGATCTTCGCATCGGGGTGAATTACCGTTCAGAAATTATTATGAATGCTGAAGGAGGAGAAGCCGATTTCGAGAATATTCCAAATACACCATTAGCGCCTTTTAGCGATACGGCTTTTGATGCAAAACTTCCTTTGCCTGCAGAACTTACTATTGGAGCTGCTTACCAGTTAAATGACCAGTGGTTGTTTGCTTTCGATTTCAACCGAAATTACTGGGGCGTATATGAGGCCCTTGATATTCAATTTGCAAACGGGGTGCTTTCTGAAAATCCAAGAAATTATAAGGATGCAAACGTCTGGAGGTTTGGAACAGAATACAAGGCAACAGATAAATTTGTGCTTCGTGCAGGTTATTATTATGATGAATCTCCGGTTCAGGAAAATTATTTCGCTCCGGAAACCCCACGAAATGATTCGCAGGGATTCACTGCAGGTCTTTCCCTGAATGTTACATCGAGCCTTGCGTTAGATGCTTCTTTTGCTTACATAAGGTTTAATGAGGTAGATGCTTCTTACAACCCAGATCAGCAACAATTCCCAAATTATGAGGGTGTGCCTTTTAGCGGAACTTATAAATCCAGTGCTTTTATTGCCGGATTGGGTGTAACATATAAATTATAATTCTTAAGCATAAAAAGACATGAAAAACTATATAAAATACATCGGAATTCTTGCTCTGGGAATTGTTGCCTGTGAGCCTGAATTTGAAAATCCTATTGAAGATCGTGAGGCCTATGAAAACGGGGAAGCTGATTTTACACATTATGTGGCTCTTGGAAATTCATTAACTGCGGGGTATGCAGATAATGCATTATACATTACCGGACAGGAAAACTCCTATCCAAACATCCTGGCGCAGCAGTTTGATAAAGTACAGCAAACAGAAGAGTTCAGGATTCCTTATATGAATGATAATGCAGGAGGTCTTTTATTTGGAGGACAAGAAAATCCTAATTTCAGGAATCGCTTAGTTCTTGAGACGATTATTTCAGAAGATGGTCAGGATACAGTCCAAACTCCGAGGGTTTATACAGGAATGGCTCCCACTACAGAAGTTATGCAGCATTTGAATGGACCTTTTAGTAATTTAGGGGTGCCCGGTGCCAGAAGTTTTCACCTCCTTGCACCAAATTATGGTAATCCGGCAGGACTGGCAGAAGATCCTGCAACTGCAAACCCCTATTTCGTAAGGTTTGCATCTTCTCCACAAACTTCGGTTGTTGAAGATGCTGTCGCGCAGGATCCTACATTTTTCAGCTTATGGATTGGAAATAATGATGTGTTGGGATATGCAACCTCAGGAGGGTTAAACGAAGCCAGTATTACTAATCCTGCAATGTTTAAAGGTGCCTATGAGCAAATAGTAACGGCTCTTACAGCAAATGGCGCAGAGGGAGTACTGTTAAATATACCTGATGTTACCGATGTTCCTTTTTTTACAACTATTCCTAATAATGCTTTAGTTCTTAGTGCAGAGCAAGCTGCTAACCTTACCGGGTTTTTTCAGGCGGTTTCTGGTATTTTCACACAAGTGCTAATTCAACAACAGCAAGTTCCAGCAGAAATGGCGGCACAAATTGCATCTCAATATGCTATTTCTTTTAGTGCTGGTCCAAATAAGTTTATTATAGATGTACCTGTTACAGCTTCAAACCCATTGGGTTTTAGGCAGATGACAGAAGAGGAATTGTTACTGTTCACTATAGATAGAAGTAAGATTCCTACACAAGGATATGGTTCTGCAGCAGTAGGCCCAGAGGTGATGCAAGTTTTAGGAATTCTTCAGGCAGGAGGACAGCCAACGCCGGAACAGGCTCAGTTGGTGCTTAGTGCAGTAAATGGGATTGATGATGCCGATGCCTTAGATTCAGAAGAGATAGGGAATATTCGTGAAGCTACAGAGGCTTATAATGATATTATTCTGTCAGCAGCACAGACTCATGAATTGGCTCACGTAGATGCAGCTGGTATGTTAAGTGAAGTGGCAAATGAAGGTATTTCATATGACGGAGGTGTGGTTACTTCAACCTTTGGATCAGGTGGTGCTTTTTCTCTTGACGGTATACATTTAACTCCAAGAGGGTATGCGTTGGTAGCTAACAGGATTATTGAAGCTGTGAATGAAACTTACAATTCTACTGTTCCTAAAGTAAATATTGGAAATTACGGTACTGTTACTCCAAGTAACGATGTGCAGTAAATAGAAACTAAATATATTTCATGAAAGCGCCGGAAAATCCCGGCGCTTTTTTTTATCCAAATTTTTCAAGCGTTACAGTGAAATCACAGTTTCGCAGAAGTGAAATCCGAAAAAAAATTAAATAATCAAAGGCATAGTATGAACCTGTTTTTAGGAATACCCAATCCCCGCGAACTTCAATTATTTTATCATCCAACTTCTTCACAACATTACTCCGTCACAGGATTACTATTTTCAACAATACTCCTTCACCGCGTCACTCCCTCACTCCGTCGATTCATCACAATTTTTTCTTACCTTCGGAAGAAAATCCAACATTATGATATTTCTATTTCGCATATTATTGACGGGTATATTGGTGGTATTGTTATCTAAATTCCTTCCGGGGGTGGCTGTTGCCGGCTACTGGACTGCCGTTATAGTGGCCGTTGTACTTGCTTTGCTAAACCTGATTGTTAAGCCAATACTCGTGTTGTTTACCCTTCCTGTCACAGTTCTAACGCTGGGGTTATTCCTGTTTGTGATTAACGCCATCATCATTTTACTGGCCGATGCTTTTGTGGGAGGTTTTGATGTTTCCGGCTTTTGGGTCGCATTGCTGTTTAGTATTCTTCTTTCTGTTTTCCAGTCAATAGTATTTTCCCTTATTGAAAGAGATTAAGAGCCTCCTGAAATTCAGTAATTTGAAACTTTGTAATGCTCTCAAAAAAGTTGTACTTTTGCACACCAATTTTTATAAGAGTTTATAATGAATATAACGAGAGAGAACATAGACGAACTAAATGCTGTTGTAAAAGTCGACATCGCAAAGGAAGACTACAACGGTAAAGTTGAAAAAGTCCTGAAAGACTACCGTAAAAATGCTAACATCCCAGGTTTCCGAAAAGGACACGTGCCTATGGGAATGGTGAAAAAACAGTATGGAAAAGCGGTTTTGGTTGATGAGGTAAATAAATTGCTTCAGGAAGCCTTAAATAAATATCTTACCGAAGAAAAACTGGATGTTCTTGGTAATCCGTTGCCTAAAGAGCAGGATAATTTTGACTGGGACAGCGAAAATTACTCATTCGAGTTCGAATTGGGGCTTTCTCCGGAATTTGAAGTAGATCTTAATACAGAAAAGCCTATCACGCATTACCAGATCGTTGCCGGTGATGAAATGATAGAGAACCAAATAAAAACAATTCAGAAGCAGTACGGAAAACTGGTTTCTAAAGATGTAGTAGAAGGAGAAGAAGACCAGGTAGCCGGTACTTTTAAAAATGAAGCTGAAGGAATTGAAAGCACTACTACGTTGTCTCTTGATAAACTGAAGAATGAAGAGGATCGTAAAAAATTCATCGGAAAAAAAGTAGGGGACGTTGTAACGCTTAATACTAAAGACCTTTTTGAAGATGAGCATGATCTTATGGAGGTTCTTAAAGTAGATCACGATAAGGTTCACGGTCTTGATGTTGAGGTGGAATTCACTATTTCTGAAATCAACAAGCAGGAATTGGCAGACCTTGACCAGGAATTGTTTGATAAACTCTTCGGAAAAGGAGAAGTTACTTCAGTAACCGAACTTAAAGAAAAGATCAAAGAAGACGCTGGAAAGCAATTTTCGCAGCAGGGAGACCAGCAATTGCTCAACGATGTGACCGAAATGCTTATTGAAAATACGCAGTTCGATCTTCCGAAGGATTTTCTTCAGAAGTGGATTCGTACCGCCGGTGAAAAACCAATGACCGAAGAGGAAGCGAAAGAAGAGTACGAAAAGAGCGAAAAAGGATTACGTTTTCAATTGATCGAAGGAAAGTTGATCAAGGATAACGACCTTCAGGTCCAATATGAAGACATTATTTCTTTTGCTAAGGAGAAAATAAAAGAGCAGATGGCACAGTTTGGCCAGATGAATCCTGAAGATAAAGAGCTGGAAGATATTGCTAAACGTGTCCTGTCAAATCAGGAAGAAGCGAAACGTCTTTCAGAACAATTAATGAATCAGAAATTGCTTGACCTTTACAAGGAAAAAGTAAACCTGGAGCCTAAAGAAGTAACATACGAAGAATTTGTTAAAGAGGTTTATCAATAAATTTTTAGTAAATAAATACTTATCTTTAAGGCGTTATACCATCCTGGGTAACGCCTTTTTTAGCAAATAATAACCACGGAATTTTCGGCCCCGAGAACCTTCGGGAAAGGAGATTAAATGAAAAAATTTATGGACTACGGAAAAGAATTTGAAAAATACGCTACCAAGCATCATGGGATCAACAGCAACTATTACAACAAGATAGTTAGCAGTATGATGCCTCAGGGAATGACTCCCAATATTATTGAAGAACGCCAAATGAACATCGCAATTTTTGATGTTTTCTCCCGGCTAATGATGGATCGTATCATTTTTTTGGGTACAGGAATAAATGATCAGGTTGCAAACATCATTCAGGCACAACTATTGTTCTTAGAAAGTACAGATGCCTCCAAAGACATCCAGATCTATATCAACTCACCGGGAGGTAGTGTTTATGCAGGATTGGGAATCTATGATACGATGCAGTTCATTAAGCCCGATGTGGCGACTATTTGTACAGGGATGGCGGCTTCCATGGGAGCTGTATTGCTTTGTGCAGGGGAGAAAGGAAAGCGTAGTGGCTTGCCGCATTCAAGAGTAATGATCCATCAGCCAATGGGTGGTGCACAGGGACAGGCCAGTGATATTGAAATCACAGCCCGTGAGATCCTTACCCTTAAAAAGGAATTATATGATATTATAGCAAAGCACTCTGGCCAGACTTTCGAAAAAGTGGAGGAAGACAGTGACAGGGATTACTGGATGAAGGCAGATAAAGCTTTGGAATACGGAATGATAGATGAAATTTTAACAAGAGACTAATTTTTTAGCTCTTGAGAAAATGACGAAATGATCCGGAGTCAGGATCAAAAAAAATTGCTATGGCGAAAGATGAATTAGAATGTTCCTTCTGCGGAAGGAAAAAGCCCGAGACGAACCTACTTATTGCAGGCCTGGACGCACATATTTGCGACCGCTGTATTGAGCAGGCGCACGGCATTGTACTGGAAGAATCTAAACAGGATGGCACCGGTGAACTTTCTTCGGAATTGAAGCTGAGGAAACCACAGGCTATTAAATCCTTTTTGGATAGCTACGTGATAGGGCAGGAGCATACCAAAAAAGTGCTTTCTGTGGCTGTTTACAACCATTATAAAAGATTGCTGCAACCGGTATCTGATGATGATATCGAGATCCAGAAGAGTAACATCATCATGGTAGGGGAAACCGGAACCGGAAAAACCTTAATGGCCAAAACCATTGCCAAAATGCTGAATGTGCCGCTGGCAATTGTCGATGCTACTGTTCTTACTGAAGCAGGTTACGTGGGGGAAGATGTAGAGAGTATCCTGACGCGGCTTTTACAGGCAGCCGATTACAACCTCGAGAAAGCACAGCACGGGATTGTTTTTATTGATGAGATCGACAAGATCGCCCGTAAAAGCGACAACCCTTCCATTACCCGGGATGTATCGGGGGAAGGAGTGCAACAGGCTTTACTGAAGCTTCTGGAAGGTACGACCGTAAATGTACCGCCAAAAGGAGGAAGAAAACACCCCGATCAGAAATTTATTGAAGTAGATACAGAAAATATACTTTTTGTAACCGGTGGTGCTTTCGACGGAATTGAGCGAAACATTAGTAAACGACTCAACATGCAGGCAGTTGGTTTCAGCGCTTCAAAGAGTGATGATGCCATTGAACGCGAAAACCTGTTGAAGTATATTATTCCAAAGGATCTAAAAGACTTCGGATTAATTCCTGAGATCATCGGGCGTTTGCCGGTATTGACCCATATGAATCCGTTGGATAAGGCTACCTTAAGATCTATCCTTACCGAGCCTAAAAATGCGATCATAAAGCAGTATCAGAAACTGTTTGAAATGGATGATATTGAATTCACTATTACAGATGGTGCACTTGATTTTATTGTGGAAAAGGCTATAGAATATAAATTGGGTGCACGTGGATTAAGATCTTTATGTGAATCTATTTTAACCGATGCTATGTTTGAACTTCCTGAGAGTAAAGACACAAAACTGACAGTAGATAAGGAATATGCAGAAGAGAAGATTGGAAAATCCGGGATCAAAAGATTGAAAGCTGTTTCTTAAAAGTTGCATTACAGAAGGTACCAAAGCCATCCTGAAAAGGGTGGCTTTTTTTGTGGGTTTATGTTAATACCTATGTTTGAATAATTAGCTACTGAAAT